>Ga0210144_1000001_pt1 | contig 236473 bp, 200 predicted proteins | sample Muzzi_PWA_D2_FD_185532 | JGI IMG/M metagenome (GOLD analysis project Ga0210144, IMG submission 185532) | Wetland microbial communities from San Francisco Bay, California, USA, that impact long-term carbon sequestration - Muzzi_PWA_D2 (SPAdes) | ecosystem: Environmental > Aquatic > Marine >...
CGGCCCGCTGCTGCCCTACCTGTTCAGGCGGGTGGGTGCGCTGCTCGGCATCGGCCGGTAGCGGAACGACGGCCTGTGTGCGGCATCGCCGGTTTCGTGCTTCGCGGGGTGGACGACACCGCCAGCCTGCTGCGCGCCATGGCGGCCGTGATCGCACACCGGGGGCCCGATGACGAAGGCTTCCTGGAGACCCGGACGGGGGCGGGAGACCGCCGGGTCGGGCTGGTCCACCGGCGCCTGTCCATCATCGATCTCAGCACCGGGCACCAGCCGCTGGGTAACGAGGACGGCAGCATACAGATCGTTTTCAACGGCGAGATCTACAACTTCCAGGCGCTGCGCGACGAGCTGATCGCGCGCGGTCACCGGTTCAGGACAGCATCCGATACCGAAACCATCGTGCACGCCTACGAAGAGTACGGCGACGACTGCGTCGGCCGCTTCCGCGGCATGTTTGCCTTCGCGATCTGGGACGCGAAGCGCGAGCGCCTGCTGCTGGCCCGCGACCGCTTCGGCAAGAAGCCGCTGTATCTGTACGGGAGCGGCGATTCGTTCCTGTTCGCCTCCGAGATCAAGTCGCTCCTGCAATACCCGCCTGTCGAAAAACAGGTGGACACCGACGCCGTCTGGGAATACCTCGCCTACCGTTATGTGCCCGGTCCGCGTACCCTGTTCCGCAATATTCGCAAGCTGCAGCCTGGCTGCTGTGCCGTGTGGGAGAAGGGGCGGCTGCGGGAATGGAACTGGTACCGGCCGCCGGATTGCGACAGCCGGCCTGAGACAAGCATTCCGGAAGATCCGGTCGGTGCTTTCCTGGAACAGCTGGACGAGGCCGTCAGAATAAGAATGGTTAGTGATGTGCCTTTTGGTGCGTTTCTGTCCGGCGGCATCGATTCCTCGGCCGTGGTCGGCCTGATGAGCCGGCACAGCAACCATCCCGTGAAGACCTTCTCGGTCGGCTTCGCCGAATCGCAGTACAGCGAGCTGCGCTACGCCAGGGCTATAGCGGAACAGTTCGGTACCGAGCACCATGAACTGACCATTTCGCAGGATCACCTGATGGACGAGCTGCCGGCGCTGGTGCGTTTCAGGGATGCGCCGGTTGCGGAGCCCTCCGATATCCCGATTTACCTGCTGTCGAAGGAGGCACGCAGGACGGTGAAGATGGTGCTGACCGGCGAGGGCAGCGACGAGTTTCTCGGTGGCTATCCCAAACATGTATTCGAGCGCTATGCGGTTGGCTACCAGTTACTGCCATCCATGCTCCGTCACGGCTTGCTTGAGCCGCTGGTGCAGGCATTGCCCTACCGTTTTCGGCGCGCGAAGACCGCGGTCGTGAATCTCGGGCTGGAGGACTGGAATGAACGCATGGCCCGCTGGTTCGGCGCGCTCTCCTCGAAGGAACGGGCGGTGCTGGTTGCGTTGCGTCCGGACGCACCCGCTGTACCACCACCAGGTATACCGGCCCCCGGACCGAACAATACGGCACTAAGGAACATTCTCTGCTTTGACCAGACCAGCTGGCTGCCGGACAACCTGCTCGAGCGCGGCGACCGCATGACCATGGCCGCCTCGCTGGAGGCGCGCATGCCGTTCATGGATCACGAACTGGCGGCATTCGTCTCGGGCCTGCCCGATCACATGCGCGTGCACGGCCGGACCACGAAGTGGCTGCTGCGCGAAGCCATGCAGCGCCTGCTGCCGGCGGAGATCCTGGAGCGTCCCAAGGTCGGCTTCCGCGTGCCGGTCAATGCCTGGTTCAGGGGGCCGATGAAGGACTTCCTGTACGACCATCTGACCGCCGGGGATTCCAGGACGGCGGCTTATTACCGCAGACCTGCGCTGGATAAAATCCTCTCCGAGCATGTCGACGGCCGCCAGAATCACGAAAAGCTGCTGTGGTGCCTGCTGAATCTCGAGATCTGGCACCGCGAATTCCGGATCGGTGCATGAACCGCGTTGTCTGGCTGCTCAACCGCCTGCGTGTCATGACGGCGCGCGAGGTCCTGTTTCGCCTGCGACGGGCGCTGCGCCAGACCGGCGAGCGGTGGCGCGTCGCCGCCGGCTGGCAACCGCGGCCCGCGGCCGAGGTCAGACCGGCGCTGGCGCTGTTCGGCACGGATCCCGCACTCGTCCAGGCCTGGCAGCGGTCGTTCGGACTCGATACCGGCGGACTGCATGACTGCCTGGCCGGCCGTATCGATTTTTTCGGACACGGGGCGCTGGATGTCGGTGCGCCGGTGGCGTGGCAGCGCGATCCGGTGACCGGTACCGAGGCGCCGCGCGAATTCGGCAAGTCGATCGACTACCGCGACGACCGCCGGGTCGGCAACATCAAGTTCACCTGGGAACTGGGCCGCCACCAGCACCTGGTGCCGCTGGCGGTGGCCTATGCCGTGACCGGCGAGGCGCGCTATCGCCGTGCGCTCATCGAGCAGATCGAGGGCTGGATCGAGGACAATCCTTTTGCCATCGGGATCCACTGGTGCAGCGCGCTGGAGGTCTCGCTGCGCCTGGTGTCATGGGCGCTGGTCCACAGCCTGCTGGTGCTGCGCGACGGCGAGGAGGGGATATTCGACGGCGTGCGCGACCCGCGACGGCTCGGCGCATCCATCTACCAGCAGGCGTATTTCGTCCGGCATTTCCTGTCCCGTCATTCCTCGGCCAACAATCACCTGATCGGCGAATTGTGCGGCCTGTGGGTGGCCTGCCGGACCTTTGATCTCGGGGCGTCTGGAAGGGACTGGGCAGGCCTGGCACACGCGGAACTCGAGCGCGAGGCACGCCGGCAGGTGCACGCGGACGGGGTGGACAAGGAGCAGGCCAGCTTCTATCACCTGTGGGTGCTGGAATACCTGCTCTTCTGCTGGCTGGTGGGCCGGCGTGGCGGAGCGGAATTTTCCCCCGAATTCACCCGGACCATCCTGGCCATGGCACGCTTTCTCGAGGACATCCGTCCGGACGGCGGCGAGCCCCCGCAACTGGGTGACGCGGACGACGGCAGTGTGGCACGCTTCGTCCCCGCATGGAGCCGGCGGCCGTACCAGGAGGTGCTGGCGGCGGTGCATGCCGTGTTCGGCGATGCCGGTCCGGACGGTTCCGACAAGGCCTTCTGGTACCGCGCGATCCTGCCCGGGGGTGCGCAGGTGCAACCGGCGCTGGATTGGCGGCGCGTCTACCCGGTGGTTTACCCGCAGGGCGGTTACGTCGTCATGGGCGGCGCGGGCTGTCACCTGGTGTTCGATGCCGGGCCGCTCGGCTACCTCGGCATCGCCGCCCACGGCCACGCCGACGCCCTGAGTTTCTGTCTCGCCATCGACGGTGTGTGGTGGCTGGTGGACCCGGGGACCTATGCCTATCACAGCGCGCCAGCCTGGCGCGGCTATTTCCGGGGCACCTCGGCGCACAATACCGTCCGGGTCAATGGCACCGACCAGTCGCGCATCGGTGGGGCCTTCCTGTGGCTGCACAAGGCGCGCGCCTCGATCCTGGAGGTTGATAATAATGAATATATACAATATGTTAAGGCATCGCACGATGGCTACCGGGACGATGGCATCACCCACGTGCGGGAACTGCGCTGCCAGCCCGGGGCGGGTGAGATCGAGGTGCTGGATAGCCTCGAAGGTACACCGCCGGATTCGGCTGAGATCTTCTTCCACTTCGCGCCGGACATTCATCTGACGCGCGGGGCTGCCGACAATTGCTGGACAGCGACACGGAAGGGCTACGGGCGAACACTGCAACTCTATACAGATCCCGCCTGGCAGTTCGAATGTCGCCGCGGCGGTACAAATCCGATTTCGGGGTGGTATTCTCCCGCGCTCGAGGAAAAGCTGCCGGCACCGACGCTGCGCGGGCAGGCAGGTCCGCCGGCGTCGCGACGCTGCCGGACCCGCATCGTGATCGGCGGGCGGGCGCAGAAAAATTACGTCAGGCGTCAGAATCAAGGAAATGAATTGATATGAGAATCAGTATCTTCGGCCTCGGATACGTGGGCGCGGTCTCCGCCGGCTGCCTGGCCAGGGAGGGTCACACCGTGATCGGCGTCGATCCCTACCAGCCCAAGGTCGATCTGATCAATGCCGGCCAGACGCCGGTGATCGAAAAGGATATCGGTGAGATCATCGAGCGCGCGGTTGCCGACGGCCTGCTCGGCGCCACGCAGGATGTCCGGCAGGCGGTGTTCGACACGGAGATATCGCTGATCTGCGTCGGCACGCCCAGCCAGGCCAATGGCAGCCTCGACCTGAAGTACGTGCGCAAGGTCTGCGAGGAGATCGGTGCCGCACTCCGGGAGAAGGCGGATTTCCATGTGGTCGTGGCGCGCAGCACCATGCTGCCCGGCAGTATGCGCTCGATCGTCATCCCGGTGCTGGAAGCGGCCTCCGGCAAACACGCCGGCGTGGAGTTCGGCGTCTGCAACAATCCCGAGTTCCTGCGCGAGAGCACGGCGGTCTACGACTATTATAATCCGCCCAAGACGGTGATCGGCGAGACCGATGCGGCCGCCGGCGACAGGCTGGCCAGCCTCTATGCGCATCTCGACGCGCCCCTGGTGCGCACCTCGGTGGAGACGGCCGAGATGGTGAAATATACCGACAATGTCTGGCATGCGCTGAAAGTCGGCTTCGCCAACGAGATCGGGAACATCTGCAAGGCCGCCGGCATCGATGGCCACGAGGTAATGGAGATTTTCTGCAAGGACACCAAGCTGAACCTGTCATCTTATTATATGAAGCCCGGATTCGCGTTCGGCGGCTCCTGCCTGCCCAAGGACGTGCGGGCGCTGACCTACAAGGCGCGGGCCTCCGACATCGACGTGCCGATTCTGAACGCCATCATTCCCAGCAACCAGAAACAGATCGAGAAGGGCCTGGCGATGATCACCGAAAAGGGCAGCAGGAAGGTCGGTATACTCGGCTTCAGCTTCAAGGCGGGGACCGACGACCTGCGCGAGAGCCCGCTGGTCGAGGTGATCGAGCGCCTGATCGGCAAGGGCTACGACATCAGGCTCTACGACAAAAATGTGAGGATCGCCAGCCTGGTCGGCGCCAACAGGGACTATATCCTCAATCATATCCCGCACATCTCAAAGCTGATGGTGGACAGTATCGAGGAAGTAGTGGCCCATGCCGACATCATCGTGATCGGTAACGGTGCCGAGGAATTCCGCGCGATCGCCGAGTCGATACCCGCGGGCAAGCGGGTCGTCGACCTGGTCAGGATCAGCGACCGGCGGTCATCTGAGGAAGCCGGTTATGACGGCATTTGCTGGTAGTCGCCCGGTGTCATGACAACGGGCGATGGCAAACAAAGGCGTATCTTGATTATCGTCGAGAACCTGCCATCACCCTTCGACCGGCGGGTATGGCAGGAGGCGACCACCCTGAAGCAACACGGCTACGGGGTCTCCATCATCTGCCCGACCGGCAAGGGCTACGAGGGAAAATACGAGGAGATCGACGGCATCCATATCTACCGGCACAATCTGCCGCTGGAGGCGGAGGGTGCGCTCGGCTATCTGCTGGAATATTCGACCGCGCTGTACTGGGAATTCGTGCTGGCCTGGAAGGTGCTGTTCAGACATGGTTTCGACGCCATCCATGCCTGCAACCCGCCGGACAACATCTTCCTGATCGGCGGTTTCTTCAAGCTGCTGGGGAAGAAGTTCCTGTTCGATCATCACGACATCAATCCGGAGCTGTACGAGGCCAAGTTCGGCAGGCGCGATTTCCTCTACAAGGTGATGCTGGCCTGGGAGCGCTGGACATTCCGGCTTGCGGACGTCTCCATCGCGACCAATGAATCCTACCGGAAGATCGCCATCGAGCGCGGCGGCATGAATCCCGAGCGGGTGTTCGTGGTTCGCAGCGGACCCAGGCTGGATCGCCTGAAGATCTATCCGCCGGTGGAGGAATTGAAGCAGGGCAGGAAATACCTGGTCGGCTACGTGGGCGTGATGGGCAGGCAGGAAGGGATCGACTACCTGCTGCAGGCGGCGAAATATATCGTGCATGACAAGGGTCGCACGGATGTGCACTTCGGGCTGGTGGGCGGCGGGACCTCGCTGGAGGAAATGAAGTCGCTTGCCGCCACCCTGGACATCGCCGGCCATGTGACCTTCACCGGGCGGGTGCCGGATGACGAGATGCTGGCCATGCTGAATACGGCCGATGTCTGCGTGAACCCGGACGTCGCCAACGAGATGAACGACAAGTCCACCATGAACAAGATCATGGAGTACATGGCGCTGGGCAAGCCCGTCGTACAGTTTGACCTGACCGAGGGGCGTTACTCCGCCCGGGAGGCATCGCTGTACGCCCGCAGGAATGATGTGGCAGACCTGGCAGAAAAGATACTCTATCTCTTGGACAGGCCGGAAGAACGTGCCAAGATGGGCCAATATGGCAAGCAACGCGTTGAAAACGTTCTTGAATGGCGGCATGAGGAGCCAAAACTGCTGGCGGCATATGATGCCTTGTTCGCCAGCTAGTGCGGGGTAAGGGGCAATGGAAAACAGGATCGGACAGCCGGTAATCTGGAAATCCCCCCCGGTGTTCTGGGTGCTGCTGGGCAGTATCGCCGTGCTTGCGGGATTCGCCTTTCAGTTCACCATCGCCGATATGGTGCACCGGTGGAACACCATGGAGGAATACGGTTACGGTTACCTGATTCCGGTAATAACGCTGTTCCTGGTCTGGCAGCGCAAGAACCAGCTGGCGGTGATCGAGTTCAGACCGTCCTGGGCCGGGCTTGTGCTGGTCGTCCTGGGCGGCCTGCTGTTTTTCCTCGGCGCCGTTGCCACGACGCACACCCTGTCGCAGTACGGCCTTGTCGTCACGGTGCTGGGCGTGGCGCTGGCACTACTCGGCTGGGAAGCCTTCAGGATCATCATGGTCCCGCTCGCCCTGCTGTTCTTCATGGTCCCGCTGCCCCCCTTCATCTACAACAACCTGTCGACGAAACTGCAGCTCGTCTCGTCCCAGCTGGGCGTCGACGTCATCCGCCTGTTCGGCATCAGCGTCTATCTTGAAGGCAACGTGATAGATCTCGGTACGTACAAGCTGCAGGTTGTCGAGGCCTGCAGCGGCTTGCGTTACCTGTTTCCGCTCGCCTCGCTCTCATTCGTGGCCGCGTACATCTACGTCGGCGCCTTCTGGAAAAAGGCGGTAATTTTCCTCTCGAGCATACCTGTCACCGTTCTCATGAACAGTTTCCGGATCGGCGTGATCGGCGTGCTGGTCGAGTACGGGGGTACCAGCCAGGCGGAAGGGTTCCTGCACTATTTCGAGGGCTGGGTCGTTTTCATGGCCTGCATCGCCATCCTGGTGCTGGAAATGGCGCTGCTCGCCAGGATCGGCGGCAGCCGGTTGTCGCTGGCCGATACCTTCGCCATCGAGCTGCCCGATGCCCTGCCGTCCAGTCTCGAAAGACGCGGAAGGAAGCTCAGCCCGTTCTCGTGGTCCGTGCCGGTCCTGCTCGCCGCGCTGGCGGTAACCAGCCTTTATGTGCATGATAAGCATAACGTCATACCGGACCGCCGGGTGTTCGCGGAGTTTCCGCTGGCTTTCTCCGGGTGGCGGGGGGTTACGGGGAAACTGGAGGAAAATATCCTCGCATCTCTCAAGACGGAAGACTATATCATCGCCGATTACCAGAACGACGCCGGTCAGGTGGTCAACTTCTATGTGGCCTATTACGCGGATCAGGCCGCCGGTTCGGCAGCGCATTCGCCGCGCGCCTGTATCCCGGGCGGCGGCTGGCTGATAAAGGATCTTTCCGTCCGCCCGGTCGACGGTGTCAGCCTAGGTGGCCGGCCGCTGATGGTGAACCGCCTGGTGATCAAGAAGGATAACTACACCCAGCTCGTTTACTACTGGTTCCAGCAGCGCGGGCGCAATATCACCAACGAGTGGCTGGTGAAGTGGTACCTGTTCTGGGACGCCATGACCCGGAACCGCACGGATGGGGCACTGGTTCGCCTGACGGCCCTGGTTTCCCCGACCGAAGATCTGGCGGATGCCGACAGGCAGCTGATCGGCTTCGCCAGGGACGTGATCCCGTATCTTTCTGACTACATTCCGGATTAATTCCGCAGGGACAGCTGGCTGGTCGGATGCCCCGGTATACATCCGGGCCACCCGTGCAGCAGGAAACCGTTGCAGGTTTCTTGCAGCTCCGGGAAACGCCGGGATGGAGCGTGTTGGATTAAGGAAGGTCTGATTTATTCGTCATTCCGGGCGCAGCGCAGCGTAGACCCGGAATCCAGATGATAAGATTCAGGCTGTTACTGGATTCCGGCCTGCGCCGGAATGACGGAAAAATGAATGCTTCAGGGTTTCCCTAAAAATTTTGCTTCCGTCGAGAGCGGCCAACGTGTTTGAAACAGCAAGTCAACCGATCATGGGGCTGGGAGAGCACCTTGCGGAGGCGAATGTGCCGGCCGAGCTGGCCAATCCGCTGACATTGCTCCTGCCACTGATCGTGGCACTGGTCATCAGCATGCTCGTGATACCGGTCATGGTGCGTCTGGCCCCGCATTTCGGCCTGCTCGACAAACCGGATCCACGCAAGGTGCATGCACGGCCCGTCCCGCGGGTCGGCGGCTTCGGTATCTTTCTGGGATCGATTATACCGATCGTGCTCCTGATGCCGGTCGACCAGACACTGCTAGCATTCCTTGCCGGCGCTCTGGTGCTGTTCGTTTTCGGTGTGCTGGATGACGGCCTGGAACTTGGCCACTACGCCAAGTTCGCCGGTCAGTTTATTGCCGTGTGCATCGTGATCTACTGGGGCGATGTATACGTGACCCGGCTTCCTTTCCTGCAGGGCGACGTCATAAGCGATGCCGCCGGGCGGCTGTTCACGCTCTTTGCGATGGTCGGGATGATCAATGCCATCAACCATTCGGATGGGCTGGATGGACTCGCGGGTGGGGAAGCCATGCTCAGCCTTTGCTGTATTGCCTGGCTCTCGTTCCTTGCAGATGGCATCCTCGTTGCCTTTATCGCCTTGTCGCTGGTCGGCGGCCTGCTGGGTTTCATGCGTTACAACACCCATCCTGCGACCATCTTCATGGGTGACGGGGGCAGCCAGTTTCTGGGCTACACGCTTGGCTTCCTGGCGGTGCTCCTCACCCAGCAGGTCAATACGGCGCTGAGCCCGGCCCTGCCCGCGCTGGTACTTGGCCTGCCGATCGCGGATATCATCGCTGTGTTCGTGATGCGCGTTTACAGGAAAATGAACTGGTTCCGGGCGACGCGCAACCACATCCACCATCGACTGCTGGACCTGGGTTTCTTCCACTACGAGTCGGTGGTCATCATCTACTCGATCCAGACGCTGCTCGTCGTGTGTGCCACGATGATGCCCTACGAGGCTGATATATCGGTGCTCGGGCTGTACCTTGCCATCGTCGCAGCTGTATTCCTGTTTCTCATAATCGCCGAGCGCACGGGATGGCGGGCGCATGCGAAAGCGACCGGCAAAACGGACGCGGACGAAAGGGAGCATGCGAAGATCGGCAGGCTGCTGAGTACGCTCTCGGTCTGGACACTGGCGGTCGGGCTTTCCCTGTTCCTGGTGGCGGGCTCGCTGCTGGCCACGCGCATCCCGCCGGATTTCACCCTGATGGCCATGGTGTTGTGCGGCCTGATGCTGGTGCGATTGACCGTCGTTAACACGGCGCGCTTCCTGCCCTTGCGCGCCCTGTGTTACATGGCAATCGCCTTTGTCGTCTATCTCGTCAATACCTATCAACCGGCCTACCTGATGGGGGCCGACCCGGTAACCTATATCTTCTTCGCAATCATGGTGCTTGGCATCGCCACGGCGATCCGGTTCTCCGAAAAGGGCGACTTCGCCCTGACGCCGACCGATTTCCTGGTAATCATAGCCGTATTTTCACTGGCGATCCTTTCAAGCCGGGGCGTCGTCGACAGCAGAATTACAGCTATAACGCTCAAGGCAATCATTCTCTTCTACGGTTGCGAACTGATCCTGAACTGGATGCGGTACCGGTGGAATATATTTACCGTGTCCACCCTGATCTCGTTGCTCGTGATCTCTTTACGTGGTATGGATTTGTTATCAATGAGTGGATAATTTTGACCATTCCTGGACTACATCATGAGTAAATCCAAAATAGCGCTGATTACAGGCATTACCGGGCAGGACGGCTCCTACCTCGCAGAATTCCTGCTTGACAAGGGTTATACCGTGCACGGAATCAAGCGCAGGGCCTCATCGTTCAACACTGACCGCATCGATCACCTGTACCGCGACCTGCACGAGTCGCATGTCAGGTTCATCCTGCACTATGGCGACCTGACGGACTCGACCAACCTGATTCGCATCATCCAGCAGGTGCAGCCCGACGAGATCTACAACCTTGCCGCCCAGAGTCACGTGGCGGTGTCCTTCGAGACGCCGGAATATACGGCCAATGCGGATGCGCTTGGCACGCTGCGCCTGCTCGAGGCGATCAGGATACTGGGGCTCGAGCGGAAGACCCGCTTCTACCAGGCCTCGACCAGCGAGCTGTTCGGCAAGGTGCAGGAGGTACCGCAGAAGGAAACCACGCCGTTCTATCCGCGCAGCCCGTACGCGGTGGCCAAGCTGTATTCCTACTGGATATGCGTCAACTACCGCGAGGCCTACGGTATCTATGCCTGCAACGGCATCCTGTTCAACCACGAGTCACCGGTGCGCGGCGAAACCTTCGTGACGCGCAAGATCACCCGGGCCGTGGCGCGTGTCAAGCTCGGTCTGCAGGAAAAGCTGTATCTGGGAAACCTGGACGCAAGACGGGACTGGGGCCATGCCAGGGACTACGTGAGTATGCAGTGGCTGATGCTGCAGCAGGACGAGCCGGACGATTACTGTATCTCGACCGGTGTGCAGTATTCGGTAAGGGATTTCGTCAACGCCGCCTGCAGGGAAGTCGGGATCCAACTGCGCTGGGAAGGTGAAGGAGTGAATGAAAAGGGGGTCGATACTCACAGCGGGAAAATACGTGTGGAGGTGGACCCGCGCTACTTCCGCCCGACCGAGGTGGAAACGCTGCTGGGCGATTCGACCAAGGCCCGCGAGAAGCTGGGCTGGGTACCGGAGACAACGCTGGAGGACATGGTCGCCGAGATGGTGCGCGAGGACCTGAAGATCGCCGAGCGTGACGAGCTTTGCAAGCGCGAGGGATACCAGACATTCGACTACCACGAATGAGCGGGATCATGCGCGGATTACTTATATTCCCGCTTGATAACGGCCGCGGGGGATTATGGGATAGGTTCTAGACAATCCGAATGGAAAAAGAAGCAAGGATTTATGTTGCCGGACATCGCGGCCTGGTCGGCTCCGCCATCGTCCGGTGCCTGCAACGGGCTGGCTATGCAAACCTGGCCACCCGCAGCAGCGCGGAGCTCGACCTGCGCGAACAGGCGGCGGTGCGTGATTTCTTCTCGTCCGAAAGGCCGGACTATGTGTTCCTCGCCGCCGCAAGGGTCGGCGGCATACTGGCTAACGACAGCTTTCCTGCCGACTTTCTTTACCAGAACCTCATGATCGAGGCGAATGTCGTCGAGGCGGCGCGCGTAACCGGTGTGAAAAAGCTGCTCTGTCTGGGAAGCACCTGTATCTATCCAAAAATGGCGCCACAACCGCTCAGGGAGGAATACCTGCTCACCGGCCCGCTCGAGACGACCAACGAATGGTACGCGGTTGCCAAGATTGCCGGCATCAAGCTGTGCCAGGCCTACCGGCGGCAGTACGGCTGCAATTTCATCTCGGCCATGCCGACCAACCTGTACGGACCGGCCGACAATTTCGATCCCGAATCCTCCCATGTCCTGCCGGCGCTGATCCGGAAGTTCCACGATGCCAGGATAAATGACCGGCCATCGGTCGCCATTTGGGGTACCGGCAGGCCGCGGCGGGAGTTCCTGCATGTCGACGACTGTGCGGATGCCTGTCTGTATCTGATGCGGCACTACGATGACGGGCGGATCATCAATATCGGCGTCGGCGCAGACATGTCCATCAGCGAGCTGGCGATCCTGGTAGGGAAAGTGGTGGGGTACGCGGGCGAGATCACCTATGATCACGGCAAGCCCGATGGCACACCGCGCAAGCTGGTCGACGTCACCAGGATCAACAGGCTCGGCTGGCGGGCCAGGATCGGACTGGAGGCGGGGATCGGCAGCACCTACCAGTGGTATCTTGAACACGTGGCCGGGCGGTGATTGTCTGAAGTAAAATCGGATTGCCACGCAATCCATGGAAGAACGCGGAATTATTCATTTCAAAGCTACCCGGTATTGGTAGGATGAAAGGTTCTGGGGGGCTGCAGATGCCTTGCCTGACATTTCTGTCAGGTTTGCGGGCGACGTGAAGTCAGCGATGCGCTGTTTTTCACCCGGGGTATTTTTAGAGTAGATTCTAAAGATCGCTTCGCTGCGCCCGCAATGAGTGGATGCAGGGACCAATCGGGGGTTCCCGTTGTTTACCGTATGCCATCTGCCCTGACGCAGCGAAATTATCTGGAGGAATGCAATGTTTTTGAAAGTTAACAAGGTCCGTTTCGTGGCGGCAATGCTGCTGACTGCAATCGTACTCACCGGTTGCGGCGGGGCTGAAGAACGCAAGTCCAAGTACCTCGAGCGGGGCAAGACCTACTTCGAGGAGCACAACTACGATAAGGCGGAAGTGGAATTCAAGAACGTACTGCAGATCGATCCAAAAACCGCGGCACCCTTTTACTACTTGGGACGTATAGCAGAGCAAAAACAGGATTGGCGCAAGGCATTCGGGCTGTACAGCAAGGCCGTGGAGCTGGATCCAGAACAGCTGGAGGCGCGTATCCGGCTGGGGCATCTGTTGCTGCTGGGCGGTGAAATCGACAGGGCCGGTGAACAGGTCGATGAGGTATTGTCCAGGGAGGCGGATAATATCGATGCACTGGCGCTCAGGGCATCAATCCTGATTCGAAGTGACAAGATCGATGAGGCGATCACGACGCTGAAAGGCGTGCTGTCGACGATGCCCGGTCATGAGGAAGCCGCCGTGGTGCTTGCCGGAATTTATACGAAGCAGGGCAAGGATGACGAGACAATCGAGGTACTGGAGAGTGCCAGCGCTGCGAAACCGGAAAGCGTTGTCCTGCGCTTGAACCTCATCAACGCATATCTGAATGCCGAGCAGGATGACAAGGCCGAGGCACTCATGATCGCGCTCATAGAAGGGTATCCGGACGAGCTGCAATACCGTGTGACATTGGCTTCCTTCTATGTCCGGAGAAACCAGCACGACAAGGCTGAAGCGGTCCTGCGTAAGGCTATCGAAGACGCCCCGGATGACCCCCAGCGCTACCTGTTGCTGGTCGACTTTTTCAAGAAGACACAGGGACTGGACAAGGCCATTGCCGAGCTCAAGAAGCTCTCCGACTCAGAGCCTGATCTGGCGGTGCTGCAGTTTGCCCTTGCCGGGCTGTATGCGGGGAAGGGACAGTTTGACAAGACGGAGGCGGTCTACCGTACCCTGGCCGACAAATACGGCACTGAGCCTGACGGACTCAAGGCCAGAACCGCTATCGCTACCTTGCGTGCCCAGGCAGGAAAGAACGATGAGGCGAAAAGCCTGCTGCAGGAGGTCCTCGCCGAGAATCCGCGTGACAGTGATGCATTGATGCTGAAGGGTCGCCTGCAATTGCAGGAAAAAAACTATACCGACGCCATTTCAACCTTCCGCTCTGTGCTGAAGGATCAGCCTGAATCGGCTGATGTGCTGCTGTTGCTGGCGTCGGCGCACCAGGCAAACGGAGAAAAGGAGCTGGCACTGGAGAACCTGTCACGCGCGGTGCAGGTGCAGCCGACCAACGTCAGCGCACGCCTGAGTCTGGCCCGTTACCAGGCATCCAGCGGGGATTTGGACAGCGCCCTGGAGAATGTCAACGCCGCGCTTGCGGCAGAACCCGCCAATGTACTGGCCCTGCGCGCCAAAGCCGAATTGCTCGCAAAACAGGGCGATGTGGGAGAGCTGGAGGCGGTGCTTGAACAGCTCGAGAAGGCCTCCCCCGAGTCCGGTCTGGGGGCCTTCGGCAAGGGCCGTCTGTACAGATCACAGAAGAAATATCCCGAGGCTGTCGCGGCATTTGAAGAGGCATTGAAGCGGGAGCCGGACTCCATCCTGGCTCTGACAGAGCTCGTCAATACCGAAGTCACCAGCGGTGACGCCGATGGTGCGATCAAGCGCCTTGACGCACTGCTGGCGGCGAAACCTGACCATCGTGCAGCGCATTTCCTGCTCGGTAGTGTCTACCTGGCAAAGCAGGATTATGTCAGCGCGGAAAAGGAATTCACCCGCCAGCTCGAGACGAACAACGAAAGTGCCATGGTCTACCGCCAGCTAGCCGCAAGCCGGCTCGGTCAGGGCAACAAAGACGGGGCGATCCAGGCGCTCCGGGACGGGCTGCAGGCGATTCCCGACGATCCCGGTCTGCTGCTGAACCTCGCCGCCGTATACACCAATATCGGCGATCTCGAGGCTGCAGCCGAGGCCTACCAGCAAGGTATCGATACCGCGCCGGACGATATCCGCTTCCCGCTCGGGCTTGCCGGTATCCACGAGCGGCAGAAAAAGTACGAGGAGGCGATATCCATCTACGAAAAACTGCTCGAAAAGTCACCCGATAACCTGATCGTGGCCAACAACCTCGCGGTGCTCCTGTCCGAGCGGCGGGACGATGAACAGAGCAGTAACAGGGCGATGGAGCTGGCACTGAAGCTGGCGGACAGCGATCAGCCCGCGTTGCTGGACACCCTTGGCTGGATATATTACAAGTCGGGAAACTATGACAAGGCTGCAGAGGTGTTGTCTACGGTGGTGGAGAAGGCGCCGGATACCGGGATTTTCCGCTACCACCTGGGTATGACCTACTACAAGCAGGGTGATTACCGCGCGGCGCGCGAAATCCTGTCCAAGGCCGTCGCAGAAGATCAGCAGTACGACGGCGTGGAAAAGGCACGCCAGGTATACGAGGAAATCCGCAACAAGTAGCAATCCTGTCCGGGTTGCCGCCGGGTGCCACCCCGGGCATCGTCCGGGGTGGCTGACGCCGCGTCTGGCAGGCGCTTGTTGCTGTTCAGGGCCGGCGCAATGCCTGTAATTTCCAACTTTCCCGTCGTCGCGAGACATGTGCGGTATCGCCGGCCCTGCTACGACGCGCAATCGAGCTGCGGGCGTTGGGTGCGCAGGATGAGGAGTGAAACGATAACAGCAGACGGTTCCATTCACTTTCGCACGCGGCGTATGCCGTGCGGGGCGCAAGGCGGGGTGTGGGGATGGGCGGTCGCGACATGAAGGAATCGGGTGTCCGTGTGTGAATAGTATCGGTGTGATCAGTTACGGTACCGGGGCGGCGCTGTTCCTGGTACTCACACTCGTCCTGCTGACCGGCCAGCAGGGCAGGTCGCACAAGAATGCCTTCAAGTTCGCGTCGGTCACCAGCACGGTCTGGCTGGGTTTCACTGCGCTGACCATTTTCAGGGAGGCCGCATTCGTTTCCTACCTGGTGGAGCCGGTGCGAAGCTTCTCGCTGCTGCTGTTCCTGGGTCACGTCCTGATGTCGTCCGTTACCGATACCCGGCTTGCAGACCGGCGCTTCCGCAAGGCAAGCGTATTCGCTGCAAGCTATACGATATTGCTTGTCAGCATCGTCCTCTACCGGTTGTTTGCCGGACCGGCAGCGACCAGCATCATGGGTTTCGACCTGCTCTATGCCGGTTTGCTGGTAATGTCGATTTCCGGGCTCGTACTGGTCGAGCAGATCATGCGCAATGCCCACGTGGAATCTCGCCGCGCGGTTAAGTATCTCTGCATCGGCCTGGCCGTAATATTCGCGTTTGATTTCTACCTGTATTCCACGGCACTGATGTTCCAGGGACTGGACGTAACAGTATGGCATGTGCGCGGTTTCGTGAACGGAATGGCCGTCCCGGTCCTTTCGGTTGCCATCGCGCGTGATCCCAGGCTTTCTCTCGATATCTTCGTGTCCCGGCGCATGGTGTTTCATACCACGGCGTTGGTGGCCACCGGGCTGTACCTGCTGGCGATGGGTGCCGGCGGGTACTACATCCGCAACCTCGGCGGCCACTGGGGAACGGTCCTGCAGATTCTTTTTCTGTCGGGCGCCGTCCTGGTCCTGTTGGTGCTGTTTTTCTCGGGAAGGGTCAGGGCCAGCATGCGGGTACTCATCAACAAGCATTTCTTTCATTACAAGTACGACTACCGCGACGAGTGGCTGCGTTTCATCCGGACGCTGTCGTCGGGCCAGCCGGATGACCGCCTGCGTGAACGGGCGATTCATTCAATCGCGGAGATCATCGACAGCCCCGGCGGCGTATTGTGGATGCGCCAGATAAACCACTTCGAGCCGGTGGCCAACTGGCAGATGAAGGTTTCGTCGATTGATACGGTCGACGGGAGCCATCCATTGATTACCTTCCTTTCGGCGCGTGAATGGCTCATCGACATCGACGAATTCGAGCGTGACCCGGAACTCTACACCGGCCTTGTATTGCCGGAATGGCTCGAGAGCATGCCGGGTGCCTGGCTGGTGGTCCCGCTCATCGTGCATGATTACATGCTGGGTTTCATCGTGCTGGCGCGCTCGCCTGCGCAGCAGCACTTCAACTGGGAGGATTCCGACCTGGTCAAGACGGCCGGGCGCCAGGTGGCCGTGCACCTCGCCCAGCTGGAGGCATCGCAGGCACTTGCCGAGGCCAAGCAATTCGAAGCCTGCAACCGCTTGACCTCCTACGTGATGCATGATCTGAAGAACCTTATCGCACAGTTGTCGCTGGTGGTTACCAATGCCGCCAGGCACAAGGGGAATCCATTGTTCATGGAAGACGCGATCACTACTGTGGACAACTCGGTCCAGAAAATGAATCGTCTGCTGGAACACCTGCGCAGCGACGCGATACAGGCTCAGGAAACAGTCCTGGTCGACATCTGCGGACTGCTCGGCGAAGTGGTGGAAACCATGTCCGCCAACCATCCCGTGCCGACCCTGGATTGTCAGGCCATGGGTATACACATCATCGCCAACCGCGACCGCTGCAGTGCGATCATAGGACACCTGATCAGAAACGCGCAGGACGCAACACCCGATGAAGGCAAGGTGATCGTACGCCTGTTCAAGCGTACGGACCGCGCGATCATCGAGGTGCAGGATACCGGGTGCGGAATGGACGAGTCCTTTATCAGGGATCGTCTGTTTCGACCTTTCGAAAGCACCAAGGGCAAGGCGGGGATGGGCATCGGCGTATACGAGGCGCGTGACTACATTCACAGGCTGGGCGGCGACATCGACGTGATCAGTCGCGTGGGCGAGGGATCCACCTTCAGGATCAGGCTGCCCATTAGCGAAGCGAGCTGAAATATCGTAAAGTGGAAATATTCCGAGACGATATAATCGTGATGGACGCATCCAGCCGAAAAATACTGGTAATCGAAGACGACCCGGGGTTGCAGACACAACTGCGCTGGTGCTTCGAGAATTTCGATGTGGTGATCGCCGGTGACCGCGAGACGGCAATGAATGCGCTTGTGCAGCACCAGCCGCCGGTAATCACGCTTGACCTCGGGTTGCCGCCCGATGCCGACGGTACCAGCGAGGGATTCGCCCTGCTCGGCGACATACTGCTCAAGGCGCCGCATTCAAAGATCATCGTGGTCACCGGTAACAACGATCGAGAACATGCCACCCGGTCCGTGGCGATGGGTGCATATGATTTCTTTTACAAGCCGATCGACGCCGACATGCTGGATCTGATCGTCAACCGCGCCTACCGCGTCTATGAACTCGAGGAGGAGAACCGCCGCCTGAGCACAAGGCAGGCGGAATCACCGCTGGAGGGCGTGATCACCGGAAGCGACAGTATGCTGCAGGCCTGCCGGACGGTCGAGAAGGTGGCGCCGACCGACACCACGGTCCTGATACTCGGTGAATCCGGTACCGGCAAGGAATTGCTTGCCCGCTCCCTGCATGGCCTGAGTGCGCGTCACGAAAACCGCTTCGTGGCCATCAACTGCGCGGCGATTCCCGAGAATCTGCTGGAGAGCGAACTGTTCGGGTACGAGAAGGGAGCCTTTACCGGTGCCGCCAAGCAGACACCGGGAAAGATCGAGACCGCATCGGGCGGCACGCTGTTCCTCGACGAAATCGGCGACATGCCGCCATCGCTGCAGGCCAAGCTGCTGCGTTTCCTGCAAGAGCGCGTAATCGAGCGTGTCGGTGGCCGCAAGGAGATACCGGTTGACGTGCGTGTCATCTGCGCGACCCACAAGGACCTGCACGAACTGATCCGCGCCAGCCAGTTCCGCGAAGATCTTTATTACCGGATCAGCGAGGTCACCATCAGCATACCCTCGCTCAAGGATCGCGAGGGCGATTCGCTGCTGCTGGCGCGCGTTTTCCTCGAACGAATCAGCAAGCAGCAGGGCAAGATGGGATGCCGCTTCAGCCCGGACGCCATGGCCGCCATCGAGAACTACGGCTGGCCAGGTAACGTCAGGGAACTGGAGAACCGGGTCAAGCGTGCGGTCATCATGGCGGAGAACAAGCTGATCACGGCGCAGGACCTCGAACTCGGCAGTGGTTCGCCGGATGAGCTGGCGACCTTCAACCTGCGGGAGATCCGTGATCGCTGCGATCGCCAGGCGATCGTGCGCGCCCTGAACCACGTCGGTGGCAAGGTTTCACAGGCAGCCGACCTGCTCGGCATCAGCCGCCCCACCATGTACGACCTGCTGCGCAAGTTCAATCTCAAGCCGAAGTGAAGGCTGCTCGCGCGGGACTATGAGTAGGTTTCAACCGGGTGACGCCCGGCCAGACTGACGTTCCGGCCACACCATGGCGCAGACCCGGTATCCGGTTGCCGCGGTTCAAGCTGTTACCGGTCTCCGGCCCGCGCCGGCATGTCGGTGTCCGTGAACCACGGTCAATCGGCCGACAGTCCCACCGTGTCAGGACGGGTTTTGCGGCGGGTTATTTTTCCGTGTGTTTCCGTCTCCCTCGAGCAGCGGCGTCATGCCCCTCACGCCGGGTGAATCACTGCCCCAGCGCACCCTCCAGATGCACCCGGAAATCGCCTGCGTCCTTGTACCCGACAAGCCGTGATCCGCGAATTTCGCTGCCATCCTTGTCGAAAAACAGGATCGCCGGCGGGGCGAACAGGTCGAAACTGTTCAGCAGGGCCAGGTCCTGTGTATCGTTGGCGGTGACATCGGCCTGCAGCAGCGTGGTGTCGGCCAGCGCCGCCTGCACGGCCGGGTCGGAGAACGTGTAGTCCTCCATCTTGATGCAGTAGGTGCACCAGTCCGCGTAGAAATCCAGCATCACCGGTTTGCCTCTGGCGCGGCTGGCCGCCAGCGCCTGGCTGAAATCATCCACGCTCTTGATGCGGGTGAAAGGCAATTGCTGCGAGGTGTGTGCCCCGCCGGTCGTGGTGCTGCCGCCGATGGCCGTCAGGTTGCGCAGCGGGTTGAACGGGTCGCGCGCGCCCGTGGCGGCGCCGATGATCAGTATGATGCCGTAGGCCAGCATGGCGATGCCGAGCCCCTTCCACAGCCGGCGCCAGCCGGAGACGCCCGGCGCAAGGCCGTCGAGTGCGCCCATGTAAATGGCCGGTACGATCAGCAGCAGTGCCCATAGTACCAGCGTTACCGGACCGGGCAGGATACGTTCCAGCATCAGCACGGCAACGCCCAGCAGGACCACGCCGAATACGGCTTTCACGGTATCCATCCAGCCGCCGGCCTTTGGCAGCAGCTTGCCGCCGGAGGTGCCGATCACGAGCAGTGGTGCGCCAAGGCCGTTACCGAGGGCGAACATGGCCAGCGCGCCGGTCAGGTAGTCGCCGCTCTGGCTGGTATAGATCAGTGCGCCGATCAGCACCGGGCCTGCGCACGGACCCACGATGAGCGCGGACAGTACACCCATGACCGCCACGCCGGCCAGCGTGCCGCCCTTCATGCGGTTGCTGGTCTCGCTGAGCCTGGCCTGCAGCGAGGCAGGCAGCTGCAGGTTGAAGAAGCCGAACATGGACAACGCCAGGAGTACGAAGACCAATGCGAACAGACCCAGTATCCACGGATTCTGGAAAAAGGCCTGAACGCCGGCGCCGAGCTGTGCGGAGACCACACCGATGGCCGCGTAGGTGACCGCCACCGCCTCTACGTAGATCAGCGACAGCAGGAAGGCCCTGCCGGTGGTGATATTGCTGCCCTGTCCGACGATGATGCTCGAGATGATCGGGATCATCGGATACATGCAGGCCGTGAACGCCAGCAGTACGCCCGCGCCGAAAAAGAACAGCACGATCCAGCCGAGTCCGCTCTCGCGCAGTACCTTCGCGTACCGGTCCTGGCTGGGCGTATCGACGGCCTTCGGTACGGCGGTGGCGCCGGACGCGGCCGCCGCGGGCGGAACTGCGGCGTCGAGTGCCGCCAGCGCGACCGGCAGGTGCTTTTTGATCGGCGGGTAGCAGATGCCGGCCTCGGCACAGCCCTGGTAGCCGACGTCCAGCGTTACGTCGGTCGCCCCACGCGTGTGGCGCTGCAGGGGGACCCTGGCCACGATTTCGTCGTGGAATATCTGCACGTCGCCGAAAAACTCGTCGTGTTTGGTCTCGCCCGGCGGGATATCGATTTTGCCAAGCGTGGCGTCGGCACCGTCGGCCAGCGCTATGCTGAGCTTGTCGCGGTACAGGTAATAACCCGGCGCGATCACCCAGTGTACGCGCAGCAGCTCGGGGGATTCCGCGTAAACGTCGAGCTGGAAGGCCACGTCGGGCTCGAGGAAATCGTCGTCTCCGGACATCAGCCCCAGCTGGCTGCCCACCGAGTCCGGTCCCGCCTCGGGCTGTGCGGGGGCAACGGCGGCGGAGGCGTCCGCCAGCGTCAGACGGGCGGTCTGGGTGTGGGGTGGATAGCATACGCCGATATCGGCGCAGCCCTGCGAGACGGCCTTGAGTTCGAATCCGGCGGGGACGTCCGCCTGCCGTTTAACGGGAACCGTGGCGGTGACGGAGTCGCGGTAGATCGCGATCTTGCCGAAGAACTCGTCCTCCTTTATGGTGCCGGCCGGCAGCTTCGCTTCGCCCAGTTCAAAGCCGGCCGTGTCGGTACTGAAGCGGATGCGGTCGCGGTACAGATAGTAGCCGGGCGCGATCGTCCACGTGACCTGTACCGCGTTGTCCGCGGCTGAGGTACTGATGGCGAAGGCCTGGTCCGGATCGAGCAGATCGTCGTCGCCGATGCCAGGACTGTCGAAGGCGTGTACAAACGGTGCGACCGAGAGCAGCAGGGCGGCCAGCCACAGGTGCAGCCTCAGGTTCGTACCAGGTTGTTTGTTATCCATTGCAGGTAATCCGCCTGTCCAGTCTGGATTGGGACCGAGATGATTTCCGGAAGTTCGTAGGGGTGCAAGGTGCGGATGCGCGCCTCAAGCCGGCCGTATACCTCCGGACTGGTCTTGATGAGCAGCAATACCTCGGCATCCCGTTGCAGCGCTCCCTCCCAGCGGTATACCGAGACCAGTCCCGGCACGATGTTGACGCAGGCCGCCAGCCGTTCCTCCACCAGGATGTCGGCGATACGGGCGGCGTTGTCCGCATCGGGCAGGGTACACAGCACCACGCACGCGGTTTCGTTCATGTGGTCAGGGTCGATTGATCTTCTGTTTCCTGCATGTTCCTGCCCTTGTTCCCGGAATCGATCGATGCTGACCCCGGTCGAAGCCCCTGAACATACCGGAGCGGGGCGGGCGCAGGCAAGTCGCGAGTTTCACTGTCAACCTGTTTCCGGTATGTTGGCGGCATGGCGCCGTTCCCGTTCGTTGTTCTGCTGTTCCTGTTCATTCCGCTGGTGGAGATCTGGTTGCTGATCAGGATTGGCGGCATCATCGGCGCCTTGCCCACTGTTGCACTCGTGGTACTGACCGCCGTGATCGGGGCCGCACTGGCTCGACACCAGGGGCTGGCGACCCTGCGCCGTCTGCGGGAAAGCATGGACCGGGGCGAGACGCCGGCCATCGAGATGCTGGAAGGAGTGTTGCTGTTGGCAGGCGCCCTGCTGTTGCTTACCCCCGGCTTCTTCACCGACGCGCTGGGGTTTACCTGTCTGATACCGCCCGTGCGGCGCGCACTCGCGCTTTGGCTGATCGGTCGCATTACCGTGATCACCCCGGCCGGGCCGGCCTCGAAGCCCGGTGCCGGCCACCGGCCGCAAACGCTGGAGGGCGAATTCCGCCACGAGGACGACGATGTTTAGAGTCCCCATAGTATGGGGATCTGTAAATCCCCCGCCTTCAGGCGGCGGGTCAACGTACATGCAAATGCCGTTCAGCAGGCGATGGGCCAGCGACATAAAAAGGGTTCCTTCTCCCATCGGGAAAAGGTCAGGATGAGGGGATAGATAACCGTGTTTTTCTGTTTGACGCCCCGCCCCCCAACCCTCCCCCTGAGGGGGAGGGGGTGATCGGCCGGATGGCCGATCGATCCGGCTTGCAGCCGTAACCCGAAGCCACCAGCGTTAGCCGGTGGAGGATTCACAGCCGGTCCGGTCAACGACGAACATAGCGGATTTCCATGTCCGTCCGGATTTGATCGTCTCCCTTGACATCCTCAACTTCGCCACTATTATTAGCACTCACTGGAGGTGAGTGCTAATAACGAACCATTCACCATCCCGGACTATCGATCAAGGTAATCCTTCAAAAGGAGATGATTTAGATGAATATTCGTCCGTTGTACGACCGTGTCCTCGTAAAGCGCATGGAGGAAGAGACGACCTCGTCTGGTGGCATTGTTATCCCGGGTTCTGCCGCAGAAAAGCCCATGCGTGGTGAGATCGTAGCCGCTGGTAAAGGAAAGCGACTTGAAAGTGGGGAGATTGTGCCACTCGACGTCAAGGTCGGCGACACCGTTCTGTTCGGCAAGTACTCAGGTACCGAGATAAAAGAACTGGGTGAGGGCATGCTGGTCATGCGCGAGGAAGACATCATGGGTGTGGTCGAGGCCTGAGCGTCACCACCTGAACGGTAACTAACAGAGAATCAAGAGGATTTGTCATGACGGCAAAAGAAGTTAAATTCGCTGATGATGCCCGCGCACGTATCGTGGCGGGTGTGAACATTCTGGCCAACGCGGTCAAGGTCACCCTGGGCCCGAAGGGCCGCAACGTGGTGCTGGACAAGGCTTTCGGCGCCCCGACAGTCACCAAGGACGGTGTGTCCGTGGCCAAGGAGATCGAACTGGAAGACAAGTTCGAGAATATGGGCGCCCAGATGGTGAAAGAGGTCGCATCCCAGACCTCCGACGTCGCCGGTGACGGCACCACCACCGCCACCGTGCTGGCCCAGGCCATGGTCCGCGAGGGCATGAAGGCCGTCGCCGCCGGCATGAACCCCATGGACCTGAAGCGAGGTATCGACAAGTCGGTCACTGCCGTGGTCGGCGAGCTGCAGAAGCTCTCCGCGCCCTGTTCCGACAGCAAGTCCATCGCCCAGGTCGGCACCATCTCGGCAAATTCCGATGAGTCGGTCGGCAGTATCATCGCCGATGCCATGGAAAAGGTCGGGAAGGAAGGCGTGATCACCGTCGAGGAGGGTTCCGGGCTCGAAAACGAACTGGACGTCGTCGAAGGTATGCAGTTCGATCGCGGCTACCTGTCCCCGTACTTCGTCAACAACCAGCAGAACATGTCCACCGAGCTGGAAGATCCCTACATCCTGATCCACGACAAGAAGGTTTCCAACATCCGCGACCTGCTGCCGGTGCTGGAGGGCGTTGCCAAGGCCGGCAAGCCGTTGCTGATCATCGCCGAGGACGTGGAAGGCGAGGCGCTCGCCACCCTGGTGGTCAACACCATCCGTGGCATCGTCAAGGTATGCGCCGTGAAGGCGCCGGGCTTCGGTGACCGCCGCAAGGCCATGCTGCAGGACCTGGCCGTGCTGACCGGTGGCCAGGTGGTCTCCGAGGAAGTCGGCCTGTCGCTGGAGAAGGCCAGCCTGGACGACATGGGTACCGCCAAGCGCATCGTCGTCACCAAGGAAAACACCACGGTGATCGATGGTGCCGGCCGCAAGGAAGACATCGAGGCGCGCGTCAAGCAGATCCGCGCCCAGATGGAGGAGACCACCTCGGATTACGACAAGGAGAAGCTGCAGGAGCGTATGGCCAAGCTGGCCGGTGGTGTCGCCGTGATCAAGGTCGGCGCCGCGACCGAAGTCGAGATGAAGGAGAAGAAGGCACGCGTGGAAGACGCGCTCCATTCGACCCGTGCTGCCGTCGAGGAAGGCGTGGTACCGGGTGGCGGTGTGGCCCTGATCCGTGCCAAGGCCGCCATTGGCGAACTCAAAGGCGCCAACCACGACCAGGACGTCGGCATCCAGCTCGCCATTCGCGCGATGGAGGAGCCGCTGCGCCAGATCTGCAATAATGCCGGCGAGGAAGCCTCCGTCATCCTGAACGCCGTTGCCAGCAACAAGGGCAACTACGGCTATAACGCCGGCACCGGTGAGTACGGCGACATGATCGAAATGGGTATTCTCGATCCCACCAAGGTCACGCGCTCCGCGCTGCAGAATGCAGCCTCGGTCGCCGGCCTGATCATCACCACCGAGGCCATGGTCGCCGAAGCGCCGAAGGATGATGCCGGCCACGCCGCGCCGGACATGGGTGGCATGGGCGGCATGGGCGGCATGGGTGGTATGATGTAAGCAGGCCTGCTCTGCCGCGCAGTACCCGGATAGCCCCGCTGGTGACAGCGGGGCTATCCCATCTCTGTAAACACCCGCATGCGGACCGCGTCCACAGCTTTTCGTCAATCAGATCCGCGATTTGTACCCGGATGGCGTCATCGTCCATAATCGATGCATGGATACCGTCGTCTACCCCGGCACCTTCGACCCGATTACCAACGGCCACACCGACCTGGTGGAACGCGCCGCGCGCCTGTTCAGTACGGTGATCGTCGGGGTGGCTGTCAATCCCGGCAAGGGTACCGCGTTTCCGATCGAGACGCGCGTGACGCTGGCACGCGAGGTGCTCGCGCACGTAGCCAATGTCGAAGTTTGCAGTTTCGACATCCTGCTGGCGGACTTCGTGCGCCTGAAACGGGCCGGCGTCATCCTGCGCGGCCTGCGCGCCGTGTCCGATTTTGAATACGAATTCCAGCTCGCCAGCATGAACCGGCGCCTCGCGCCGGAAGTGGAAACCCTGTTCCTCACACCGGCAGAGCAATACGCCTACATCTCTTCCAGCCTGGTACGCGAGATTTCCGCCCTCGGCGGTGATGTCACGCCGTTTGTGCACAGTAAAGTTGTGGCTGCATTGAAAGCGCGGATCAATTAGACTTCAGGTGTACGGCGTTACCGGTTTATCCTGCAGGCAGTCCCGATGGCATTGATGATTACAGACGAGTGCATCAACTGCGATGTCTGCGAGCCGGAGTGCCCGAACGATGCCATCTACCAGGGCGAAGAAATCTACGAGATCGATCCGTCGCTGTGCACCGAGTGTGTCGGTCACTTCGTTACCTCACAGTGTGTCGAGGTCTGCCCGGTCGAATGCATCGTGGTGAACCCGGAGCACCAGGAGAACGAGCAGGAACTTACCTTGAAATACGAGGCGCTGATGGCAAACAGGGAGGCCGGGTGAGGCTGAACCGGTTGATTGCGCGCTCCAGGCCCCTGCTCGGGGCCTTGTTATTGGCACTGGCCTGCGTAGCCTGTATCAATCCGAACGATACCCGCCGCCTGCATCAGGTCGCCGTCGTCAGTGCGCACCCCCTGGCGACACAGGCCGGCATGGAGATCCTGAAAGCAGGCGGCAACGCCTTCGATGCCGCCGTCGCAGTGAGTGCGGCGCTGGCCGTTGTGGAGCCGTACAGTTCCGGGCTGGGCGGTGGCGGCTTCTGGCTGTTGCATCGCCAGCGCGACGGGACACAGGTCATGATCGATGGCCGCGAGGCGGCACCGCAGTCCGCGTCCCGCGATATGTACCTTGACAGGGACGGCGATGTGATCGGCGGTGCGACGGTGGACGATGGACTCGCCGCCGGTATACCGGGCGAACCCGCCGCGCTGGTGCATATCTCGCGGCTGTACGGCCGGCTGCCGCTGCGGCAGTCGCTCGAGCCGGCAATACGGCTGGCGCGCGAGGGTTTCCTGGTCGACGAACACTATCGCAAGATGGCGCGCTTCCGGCTCGATGCCCTGAGGCGCAATGCCGAGGCCGCGCGCCTGTTCCTGGATGGCGGTGCCGTACCGGAAATCGGGCGGCGTATCGTACAGCTTGATCTCGCCAACACGCTGCACGCGATCGCGGAGCGCGGCAACAACGGTTTTTATGCCGGCAAGATCGCCGTGCAACTGGTAGACGGCGTGAATGCCGCCGGCGGAGTCTGGTCACTGGACGATCTCGTCTACTACAACGTGATGGAACGCGAGCCGATACGCGGCAAGTACCGCGGCCTGACCATCACCTCCGCCGCGCCGCCGTCGTCCGGTGGCGTGGCACTGGTGGAGATGCTGAACATACTCTCCGACTATGACCTCGCTGTCATGGACAGGGCGGAGCGTGTCCATGTCATTGTCGAAGCGATGCGTCGTGCTTACCGTGATCGTGCCGAATACCTGGGTGACCCGGATTTCGTGCAGGTGCCGGTCGCGCTCCTCACCAGCCGGGACTACGCCGCGAAACTGGTGGCCACGATCGATATGAACGTCGCGACACCGAGCGCGAGTCTGAAAGGTCCGGTCGGGGCGGATGGCGGCGACGACACCACGCATTTCTCGATACTTGACAGCGACGGCAATCGCGTGGCCGGCACGATGAGTATCAACTACCCGTTCGGTGCCTGTGTGGTGCCGCCTGGTACCGGTGTGCTGCTGAACGACGAGATGGACGATTTCTCCGTGAAGCCCGGCGTACCGAACGTCTATGGCCTGATCGGTGCGCAGGCCAACGCGATTGCCCCCGGCAAACGGCCGCTCTCCAGCATGTCGCCGACCTTCATCGAGAGCGAGCACGCCGTCGGAATCCTCGGCACACCCGGCGGCAGCCGCATCATCACCACGGTACTGCTCGGCATCCTGGATTTTGCGGACGGGAAGATGCCGAAGTCCTGGGTGAGCCTGCCACGCTACCACCACCAGTACTACCCCGATGTCGTGGAGTACGAGCCGGGCGCTTTCGACAAGAAGACGCTGCGATCCCTGGTCGCGAAGGGGCACACTCTGAGGGCCAGCGATAGCACCTGGGGTAACATGCAGGCGATCTATCTCGACAAGCGCATCAACCGCGTGCTGGCCGCCAGCGATCCGCGTGGTATCGGTGCGGCCTCTGTAGAAAAGTTAACCAGAGAGTAGGGGCGAACCGCCTCCACGATCCCTGTCGATTCCCCGCGGGCGGGAGTCCCGCCGCTGCTTGCGCCGGGCTATGATCTCGACCGGCGCAATGCGACCGGCCGCGATGTTCTCTATCATATTGCCGATCTTGAGCGGCGCATCCTCGCCCATGGCGATGTGCACGCCGAGGGACGGTGTGCCGCCGCCCGCCTCGATGCGGCGGTGCGTTTCGGCAAAGAATTCCAGGGCGAAAGCGCGCCGGTCACGCCGTGCCTGGACGGCGAAGCCGGTAGCCTCCAGCGCGTCGACGTACTCCTCCGGCGTGGCCAGCGCGCTGGTTGCCGCGACGCCCGACCAGGGTACGGGGTAGGTGATCGGCCCGGGGCCGGTCTGCATCACGTCGTACACTCCGAACGGTGCGCCGTGGCGGAGCACGCGAAAGACCTCGGTGAACAGTCCGTGCTTGTCGTCGATGTTCATCCCGACATGCAGCATGATGGCGGCATCGAAGCTGCCGTCCTCGAACGGCATCTCCAGCACGCTGCCGAGTTGCAGTCCGATGTGTTCACCCAGGCCCACCCAGTCGGTCAGGACACGCCCGGTATCGATGAACTCGGGGGTGATATCCACACCGCAAACGCGGCAGCCGAACCGGTCGGCCACGAAGCGTGCGGTGCCGCCGATGCCGCAGCCGACATCCACGACGCGGTGGCGCGTTGACAGGCCCAGCTGGCTGATGAAATCCGCCGATGCCGTACGCCCGCCGATGTGGAATTCATCGGCCGGTGCGAGGTCGTCGACGGTCACATCCGCGCTCGATTTGCCCATGGCCTCGAGGGCGAGGTGAATCTGCTCCAGCAGCCTGCCGCGGGAATAGTGGCGGGCAACCGTATCCGTGTCGATCATAATCGGCCCTTGTCAGGTCCGTCCGCTCTGCGGGGATCGAGCGCCGGGCTCGGGTTGCCCGGCGGGCGTGCGGCCGTGGCGGGCGATGATTTCCCGCGCCGCGTCGCCATAGCGCCGGATCCACTGCGCCAGGACCGCATCGCTGATCTGTCCGCCGTGCTGCAACTGTCGCTCCAGCCGCTGCAGGCCCTCCCCGGCGATCCGCTGGGTGCGCGAGATGCCGGGGGTCCGGTTGTCTTCAGACATAATCCGTTCCCTCGCGGGTTGATGTTCAACGGAGTATAGGACCTATTTCATAATCCCGCGCGAGCCGCGCCCCCGGCCGCGCCGGGGCGGACACGCTGCCCCACCCCTACAGGCTTACGCTACGGTGCCGGTCCCGGTCAGGGCTGGGGATCCAGCCTTTTCTCGATCTTTTTCGCCAGCTTCCCGTAGCCGTCTTCGTTGGGATGGATTTCGTTCAGCCAGTCGCCGCTGTCACCCACGGTGCCCGCTGCGGCGCGCACGAGCGTGTTACGGGTGTCGATCACATGAAAATTCTCCAGGCCGTGCGGCCGGCGACCCAGTTCCAGGATGCCTTCCGCCAGCTGGTCGAACAGATAGTCGGTCAGCCTGACCCAGTCCCTTTCCGGTACCACCGATCGTGTCAGTGCCCGGTATATCCAGGGCCCGAGTGTCGCGACGATGAAGCGCGCCGGCGCGTTGCGCGCGGTCGGGTAGTCATAGGTATGCGTGAAAATCGGGGTGGTTCCGGCCGGGCCGTCCGCGGCGTCCCGGACCGAGACCAGCGTGCGAAAGCCCTGCTGGACATCCTCGATCAGCCTTCCGAGCTGTTCCGGTTCGCAATAGTCAGCCGGGCCGCGGATCCTGCGCCCCTGGCGTTGCGACTTGTCGAGGATGATTTCGTCGGCCCGCTCGATCAGGTCGTTGCCGCCGCCGCTGAGCAGGATGGCGTCCCAGGCATAGTCGTAGCGCAGGGCTTCCTTGTAGACGTGGTTGCGGGCGAGCGCCGACATGTGCACGATCGTGTCGCCGGGCGAGGCGCAGTCGAGGATGAGCGTATCCCGGTGAAATCGCAGGGACATCAGGAGGTTCGGTGCGAACAGGCCGCCGATGGTGAACCAGGAATCGCCCTCGGCCAGGATCAGGGTGTTGTAGAAGGCCGGGTCCTCCGCGGTCTCCTCCCGGTCGAACAGGTCCCAGGTGGTGATGTGCGGCCTGAATTTTCCACGCGCCATGCGCCGGGTCCTCGCTGTCGATAGACTGCCTGCGCGGGGCGGGGCTGATGATACCGGTATACCGGGCAACAGGTCCTGCTCAGGTCAGCAGGGTGTACACGAGGACGCCGATGGCGAGCAGCGCGAACAGCAGCCCCATCGACATGTCCTCGTCCTCAGCCGGCCGGTTTTCCGCCATGTGTGCTTCCGCCTCGCGCACCAGATGTTCGATGGCGGCCTGGCGACGGGCCATGTGCGAGGCGGCCCGGTCGCGGCGGCGGTCCGCCTCGGCGACAACGTCTTCGCAGGCCTGCGCGTACTGCCGCTCGGCCGCGTCGTCGTTCTCGTCGTTTTCCTCCTCCTGCCATCGTTCATCGAGCAGCAGCAGGCGCCTCTCCTGCCAGGCGTTGATGGCCTGAATCTCGCTGTCCAGGAGTTTCCTGCAGTAACAGCCGATGGCGTCGCCGTAACCATGCTCGGCCCAGGCCAGCAGCCTGTCGGCATCAAGGATGCTGCCGGTCACCAGCCCCTGATCATCCCGGGTCTCGATAAACAGGTACTGTGGCAGGTTCAGCTGCATTACGCTCATGGAGTCTCCCCGCAGCGTGGATGAACTGCGCGGATTCTACAACGAACCGCGTGCAAAGGGGATGGCTCAGCGGCGACAGGGTGCTGGCGGGAGCGGGCCGGCATTCTTCCTCGCCGTATCGGCGAGGCCCTAGTGCCCGTCGGTCGTGCCGGGAGTCCCGTCGACGACCGTGTAGGCATTCCTGTCGAACCCGCCCAGTATCCTCGAGACGGCGAGAAAGCGCCTGTGATTCGCCGTGCCCTGCTCGCGGTCGCTGAACGCGGGCACGACGATTTCCCGTTCCCGGCCGCTTTCCCGGATGAGGATGCGGATTCCGCCGCCATCGACGTACCCCGGCCGAAACGGTTCGATGCGTTCGATGTCCGCCGCCAGCGCCGCCCTGAATTTAGCCTGTGCCACATCGGGCGGGTAGATACCGGTACGGACAAACTCGACGTGATGGGGATACTGGTAGGGCAGCCTGTCCCAGCCGCTGTTCGGTTGCAGGTTGTGCTGGTCGTCAGGGGCATATGCCAGCGGCGCCACCACGGCTTCGGAGCAGCCGTCACTCCACAGGGTAAGCCGTTCAAATCCCCCGTTGGATTCCCAGTTCTGGTATTCCCAGACGATCATGTCCACGCCGTCGCTCGCGGGGACCGGGTCCGTGGCGTGCGAATATGCCGGCAGTACAAACAGACAGACCAGCCATGCGAATCCCGGGTGTGGTTGCCTCATGCGCGTATACCTCCTGTTGTGCGGCGGTCAGGCGGACAGGGTGCGTGCTCACATAAAACCGCGCGCCAGGTAGATGCTCAATGCGATGGCAAGGAGCCCGAGCGTGGTGTTGACCACGATGCCCGTGCCGGGAAAATACCCGGCTGGTATCTCGGTCGGCTGCAGCGTCTTCAGTACCCGCCCGTGCTGCCAGACCGAGTATAGCGCCACGAATGATGCAAGTAGAATGAACGATATGCCGACAAAAAACGATATATGCCGCTGGAACACTTTGATTTCCTGCTGACCGACGATTTCCAGGAACAGGCCGAAGCGCTCCACGACGAATCCGAAGGCCATCAGGGAGATGCTCGTGCGGGTCCAAGCCAGCAGCGTGCGCTCCGCCGCGAACAGGACTCTTGGATCGTTCAGGTCTGACATGATATGCAGGTCCTCACCGATGTCTCACATACACCCTCTCCCGCCGGGAGAGGATTGGGTCGAGGGGATCGAATCAAGCCGGGTGACCTGATTCCCTGCCCCCGCATTCCCCGCCTGCGCGGGGGCAGGCCTGGTCCATCTCCCGGCGGGAGACGGGATGTAACGTTTACTGTGAACCCTTCCTGTCCGAGTGGCCGAGATTCCGGTCCGGGGCGATCCGGTCCCGGACACGCAGTTTCAACTCCGTGATGTCCGGGAAACGCCCCGCGGCCTTGCGTGACCAGACCGGCCGGCCATTGACCGTAACCTCGAATATGCCGCCGGTGCCGGGTTTCAGGCAGGGCTCGGAGATCTCCTGTTCGAATGTCGTGAGCAGTTCCTGGGCCATGCAGGCGGAGCGGAGCAGCCATCGGCATCGGGTGCAATAGACGATCGTGACGCGGTTCTCCACAACGCCTCCCGGAGCATGGTGCAGGCCGAAGATGAACACCCGGGCCGGGCATCCTGCCCCGTGCCGGGCATGGCGGGGACGCCCGTCCTATTTTACCGTCTCCGGCTCCATCAGTCCCGGTATTACCTTCCCGTTCATCAGCACGATGAAATAACGGGAGTGTGGCTTGTCATCCATGCGGGTCTGCAGCTTGACCAGGTAGTGCCAGTAACGCTCATGGTGCGGTATCTGCTTCAGCTCGATCCCTGACAGCGTCGCTTTGCCCAATTCAGGGTCGGCGGCGAGGTGATCGTGTATGGCGCCGAGTGCGTCCGTCATGGAAAGTGGCGGCACGCCAGTGAAGGGTTCCCAGTACGAGCGCTTATCGATGTCGGTTTCGTCGAGAAAGGCGACGACTTTCGCATTGTCGATGAACTCGATAACCTCGATAGGAAACTCAAAAGCCTGAATTTTCCCGCTGATAACAATCAGCAGCAGGGGCAGAATTCTCGCTCGCATGACAATTTCTCCGGATTCCAGGCGGGTATTCTACTGTCTATCCGGTGGCGGTGACCATAACAGTACACGACCGGTGCGGGTTCGGGTTTGACGGGTGCTGCAACGCGTGATGGCGGGGTTTCAGTGGATACGGATACCCGTTTTGTCCCCTGGGCTGTGCTCGCCAGCGCAAACCTGCCGGCGGCATCCCGCGGCAGGCTGAACGGGCAGTCCGCCCGGTCCAGCAGCGGACTGTCCTCACTTCTGGCACTTCGGGCAATAGAACGTCGAGCGCTGACCCTGGCGGATTTCGCGAATCGGTGTGCGGCAGCTGATGCAGGGGGTGCCGGTCCGCCCGTACACGTTCAGGTGCTGCCTGAAATAGCCGGGCCTGCCATCGCCGTTGACGAAGTCGCGCAGCGTGGTGCCGCCGGCACTGATCGAGTCTGTCAGCACCTCCCCGATGACTTCAGCGAGCAGACCGTATTTCTTCAGGCCGATGCGTCCGGCGGCGCGTTTCGGACTGATCCCGGCCATGTACAGTGCCTCGCAGGCATAGATATTGCCGATGCCGGCCACGATGTGGCTGTCCATGAGGAAGTGTTTGATGGCAAGTCTGCGTCCGCGCGAGCGCGCATGGAGATACGCGCCGGTGAGTCCGGTACCCAGCGGCTCGACGCCGAGGTCGCGCAGCAGTCGATGCTGCTGCGGATCGCGGGTGGTCCAGTGCAGGCTGCCGAAACGCCGTGGGTCGGTGTAGCGCAATGCCCTGCCGTTACCAAACACCAGGTCGACGTGATCGTGCCTGCCTGCCGGCTCGCCGGCATCGATGAGGCGCAGGCTGCCCGACATGCCGAGGTGCAGGATGAGCGTGCCGGTTTCGGCCTCGAGCAGGAGGTACTTGGCGCGTCGGCCGACACCCTGGACAAACTGACCGGCGAGGGCGCCGTGCAGCTTGCGTGAAACCGGCCAGCGCAGGTTGCGGTTGCGCACGATGACCCCATGGATGCGCTGACCCGTGATGTGCGGGGCGATGCCGCGGCGGGTGGTCTCGACTTCGGGGAGCTCGGGCATGTGGCAAGGTCGTCAGGCGTTGGACATGTAGCGGTTCCGTGGGTGCGGTGAAGGTGTGGGGTGCATCCGCGATGTTTTTGAACCCGTATAACATCGCGCAGACGATGCGCGCCGACGCCGTCAGCCACACCCGCGCGAGGCTTACTCCTGCGCCGGCTCCACCGGTACATCCGGCAGGTCCAGCAGGCTGGTTCCCACATCACCGGTGACGTGATACTGGATACCCCAGTCCGGGCGCGCCAGCACCAGGTCGGGCTCGCGCGCGACGATACTGAACACCAGCGGTTCCGCGCTGTCTTTGAGGGTTACGCGGATGGTGTCGGGATAATTACCCGGTTCGTAGCGGCGCACGTACAGCGCGCTGGCCTGCCGCCAGTTCTGCAACAGCCGGTTGATGGTGTCGGCGCCGGTCCCGGGCCGCTCCGGGGTGAGCTGCCAGTGCACGCCGTCCGTCTGCGTGAGCGTAAGACCTGGCAGTTCCAGTGCCGTGATCTGCGCCGCCTGCGGCAGCAGTCGGCGGCTTGCGAAGCTGCCGAGTCCGGCGTTGAGCAGCTGCGGATAACCGTCCTCGACCAGGTAGACCGTGCTACCCACCCTGGCGTAGCGCAGGCCCTCGATGGCCTCGATTCCGCCCAGCTCGATCGGTGTGGCATCGAAGCGGACGGTGGCCTGCGGCGGATCGAGCCCCACCGCCTTGAGATCGAGCGTGGCGGCCGGGTAGTTGCGAATACCGTTCGCTTCCAGCAGCGCCAGTACGTTATGCACCTGGAAATCATCGGCCGGGATGAGCTGCGCGCCGGCGATCATCCACTGTGTGCCGTGTCTGCGAAACGTGAGCGGCCCGGCATCCGCGCGCGTGAGTTCGATCGACGTGATCCGCTGTGGATCGATGTCGGTAATCGCCTGGGGAACGGTATCGCGTTCAAGCCCGGGCCGATACCAGATCAGGGCGGCAAGCCCGACGGCGATGGCGGCCAGCGCAAGGTTGAGCAGGGTACGGGCCGACATCGCCGCCTCAGCGCCGCCGGCGTCGCAGCCAGATGACCAGCCCGGCGAGCAGCAGCAGCAGCGGCAGGCCCACGAGGAAGCCGAGACCGATGACGGCCGTCGTGCCGCGATTCATGACCAGCGTGGTGTCGGGTGCACCGCGCACGCGGATGTTGATGAACGCATCGTCATGGCCTAGCCAGGTGATGATATTCAGACCAAGGTCGAGGTTGCCGGCATTGCCCAGGTAGGTGTTCGACAGGAAGTCACCATCGCCGATCACCACCACGCGCTGCTCGTCGCCGTCCCCGCCGTCGGGCCTGTTGCGCACCAGCGCAATACCAATGTCGAGCGGGCCGGCATGTTCATCGGTCCCCGGGTCATAGCGGATCTCGCCTTCCAGGTCGCCGAGTTCCGTCCAGGAACGTTCCAGCGTGCTCAGTATCGGGACACCCTGCCAGCGGGTGCTGTCATTGATCTCCAGCGCGACGGCCTCGGGGTATACGCTGACCATGGTCATCTCGCGCGTGACCGGGTGGTTCGGGTAACCGGTCACCACCACGAAGCTCGGGTTGTCCACGCCGAACATCGCGCTGCCCGCGTCCACAACCCGGCCGGGCAGGGGGAGAATGCCGAGCGTGTCGGCCAGCGGCGCCAGGCTTTGCGGTGCGTCCGGTTCGGTGAGCCAGAGCAGGTTGCCGCCGCGCCCGATGTAGTCTTGCAGGGCGGCAATCTCGCCGGGCAGCAGTTCCACACGCGGGCTGGCCAGCACCAGCACGCTGGTATTGTCCGGGACGGCGGTTTCGGCCAGGTTGACGGTCTGTACCTTGAGGCCCTTGCGCTCCAGCTCCGCACCGAACATCCCGAGGCCGTAATTGGTTTCGCCGCTCGGCGGACGTTCGCCGTGACCGGTGATGAAGGCGATCCAGCGTGACTGCTGTCGCGACAGCCGCAGGAGGGCGTTGCTGAGGTGCCGCTCGCCGAGTGTCTTGATATTCTCGCTGGCACCGTGGTAGCTGACGACAATGGCGCCGCCGCTGGTGATGCCGAGTTTGCGCACCTGTTCCGGCACCGTGTCCGGGTTGATGAACTCCAGGGTGATGTCGGGCTTGAAGCGCTGATAGCTGCCGATCAGGTCGCGGATCTGCTGGCGCAGCAGCGGGTCCGGTCCGACGTAGGCCGTGATGTTGACCGGTGCGTCGAGGCCGGACAGGAGTTTGCGTGTATCCCCGGAGACGGTGTTGCGTGCGCCCGCGGTCCAGTCCGCCTGGTAGACGTATTGCGTGCTCAGCCACGCGAGCATGCCGATCACGCCGATGAACAGCACGGCAAACAGCGCGCCCTCCAGGCGCAGGCGGTTGCGGATGTGCTGCGTGATTTTCATGGATCAGTTCTGCAGCCGCATGCTGTCGAGCCGGCGGATGGTGAACCCGGTAAACAGGATGATGACCAGCAGGTAGTAACTGACATCCATACTGTTGAACAGCCCCTTCAGCAGCGCTTCGTAGTGCGTCAACATCGAAAGCCAGGCCAGTACGCCGCTCCCGTCGTCGGCCGCCGAGGCACCCTTGTCGATGATCCAGAGCAGCAACAGCAGGCCGAAGGTGGTGACGGCGGCGACCGTGGGCTGCTGGGTGAGCGACGACATGTACACACCGATGGCGGCGAAAGCCGCCAGTACCAGCAACAACGCCAGGATGCAGGCCGCCAGCTTGCCGAGGTCCAGCGCGGTGCCGGCCAGCAGCGACAGGGGCATCAGCGTAAGCATGGCCACCATCACCAGGAAGAAGCCGAGTACGCCGAGGTACTTGCCGATCACGATCTCGGTCATCGACACCGGTGCCGAGAACAGCAGGCTGAGCGTCTGGCTGCGGCGTTCCTCGCTGAGTACGCGCATGGTCACGAGCGGCGTGATCAGCAGCAGCACGATGGCGGCATCGGCGTACAGCGGGGCGATGATCAGGTCGGCGATGCCCGGCGCGCCCTCGACGGCGGCCAGCTGCGGCTGGATGATCACGTACTGCTCGATGTAGGACAGGAACTGGAAGGCGAGGATGCCCTGGGTGACCGCGAGGATCGCCCACGCCAGCGGCGACAGGAACAGGCTGCGCAATTCGCGCGTCGCGATGGTGAAGATCATCGGGTGGCCTCCACGCCGCCGGCTTCGGTGATATCCGTGGTGGTCAGATCGATGAAGATCTGCTCCAGCGTGCTGCGTTCGGGCGCGACTTCCGCGAGTCGCCAGCCGACAGTGACCGAATGCTCGATCAGTGCCTCGGACGGGTCGTCCCCGCCGTGATGGATGCGCACGCGGTTCCCGTCGAGGTAGTCGACGCCCGTCACCCCGGGCAGCCGCTGCAGCGCGGCAATGTCCGGCGTGGTATTGAAGCGCGCCAGCAGCGAGGTTGCGTGCAGGCGGTTGTCCAGTTCCGAGACCGATTCGGTGAACACCAGCCGTCCACGGTGGATGATCTGCACACGGTTGCAGGTGGCCTGCACCTCCGGGAGGATGTGCGTGGAAAGTATGATACCGTGCTCCCGGCCGAGTTCCCGGATCAGGGCGCGGATCTCGCGGATCTGCAATGGATCGAGGCCGACCGTCGGCTCGTCGAGGATCACCACCGACGGCGTGTGGATGATCGCCTGCGCGATGCCGGCGCGCTGCTGGTAGCCCTTGGAGAGGTTGCCGATCAGCCGCCGCCCGACCTCGGTGAGACCGCAACGTTCCTTGGCGGTGTCGATCGCCGCCTGCCGGTGGTGGCGCCCGATGCGGTTCAGCCTGGCGCAGTAGCCGAGGTATTCATCGACGGTCAGCTCGCGGTACACCGGCGGCTGTTCCGGCAGGTAGCCGATCTCGCGCTTGGCACGCTTGGGCGCGTCGAGCAGGTCGATGCCGAGAATATCGATCTCTCCTGCGCTGGGCGCCAGGTTGCCGGTCAGCATCTGCATGGTGGTGGACTTGCCGGCGCCGTTCGGCCCGAGGAAACCGAGCACGTCGCCGCGCGCGAGGTCGAAACTGACGTTGCTGACCGCGCAGGTCTGGCTGTAGTAGCGGTACAGGTTGGCGGTGTGTACCAGGGGGGAATCCGGCATGGCGCCTATTATTCTCTTCGGAACGGCGAATACAAGCAGTTAAAACACGCTGCGTTCCGTGGACATGCCGCGCACACAGGCCGGCGCGCTACAATACACGCCCTATGACCGCATCCGGGACAACCACGCCGCGCCGCTGGCTGGGCATCGATACCGGCGGCACCTTCACCGATTTCGTACTGTTCGACGGCGGGCGGCTGCGCATCCACAAGGTACTCTCGACGCCTGCCGCGCCGGAACGCGCCATCCTGCAGGGCATCGAGGCGTTGGGCCTGTCCACGGCCGGACTGCGTGTGATTCACGGTTCCACCGTGGCCACCAATGCGGTGCTGGAGCGCAAGGGTGTGCGCACCGCCTACCTCACCAATCGCGGGCTGGCCGACGTACTCACTATCGGCCGTCAGGCACGGCGCGAGCTGTACAACCTGCAGCCGAAACCCGAACCGCCGCCGGTACCGCGCGAGTTGTGCTGGGAGGTCGGTGCCCGCCTGGGGGCCGACGGCGTGCGCGTCGCGGCCCTGACGGACGCGGACCGCGAGGCGCTGCTGGCGCAGCTGGAACGGTTACGGCCGGAGGCGGTGGCCATCAATCTGCTGTTCTCCTTTCTCGATGACAGCGACGAACGCACCATCGAGGCGTGGCTGCCTCGCGACCTGTTCATCGCGCGTTCCTCGGAGGTGCTGCCGGAATTCAAGGAATATGAACGCGGTATCGCGACCTGGCTGAACGCGTGGGTCGGGCCGCGCGTGGCCGGCTACCTCGAACGGCTGAATGCCGCACTGGCCCCGGCACCGGTGGCGGTGATGCAGGGCAGCGGCGGTACGGTGAGCGCTGCACTGGCTGGTCGCAAGGCGGTGCAGCTGCTGCTGTCCGGGCCGGCCGGCGGCCTGATGGGCGCGCGCTTCATCGGACAACAGGCCGGGCACGCGCGCCTGCTCACCTTCGACATGGGTGGCACCTCGACCGATGTCGCCCTGATCGACGGCGAGATCCGGCTGACCTCGGAGGGTCATATCGGGCCGTGGCCGGTGGCCGTGCCGATGGTGGACATGCACACCATCGGCGCGGGCGGCGGTTCGATCGCTACCGTCGACAGCGGCGGTTTGCTGCAGGTCGGCCCGGAGTCGGCCGGCGCAGATCCCGGGCCGGCATGCTACGGGCAGGGCGGGCGTCATGCGACCGTGACCGATGCCAACCTGGTGCTGGGCCGCCTGTTGCCGGACGCCTTTCTCGGCGGTGCGATGACGCTGGATGACGGCGCGGCGCGGCAGGCGCTGGAACGCCTGGCGGCTGGCATGGGCGTCGGGGTGCAGACCGCGGCCGAGGGCGTGATCGCGGTCGCCAACGAACACATGGCACAGGCATTGCGCGTGATCTCGGTTCAGCGCGGCGTCGATCCGCGCAATTACGTACTGATCTCCTTCGGCGGAGCCGGCGGACTGCACGTGTGTGCGCTGGCGGAAGCACTGGGGATGGTGCGTGCCCTGGTGCCGGTGCATGCCGGTGTGCTGTCGGCGCTGGGCATGCTGGTCGCACCACCGTCACGGCAAACGTCACGGACGCTGAACGGGCTGCTCGACGGCTTCAGCGGGCAGGCAATCGAGGGTGAACTGCGGGCGCTGGCCGGACATGGCCGCGCCGAACTGGCGGCTGAGGGGGTCGATGCTGACGCCATCGATGTGGCGTTCAGCCTGGATCTACGCTACCAGGGCCAGTCCTATACCCTGAACCTGCCCTGGCAGGGTATCGCGGCCACGCGCGCCGCCTTCGAGACAATGCACGCGCAGCGATACGGCCACCGGCTGGAGACGCCGGTCGAACTGGTCAACGTCCGCTGCGGCCTGCACGGCGAGGCGTTGCAGATCCGCCTGCCGCCGCTGGATGTCGGCCACCCTGCCGCGCCGCGCCACACCGCTGTTGCCGGGCATCCCAGGCCGGTGCCGGTCTACGCGCGCGCAGGGTTGGGTAGCGCTCAGCGCCTCGCCGGGCCCGCACTGGTGACCGAGACGGTGGCCACCACCTGGCTGCCGTCAGGCTGGACCTGCACGGTCGATGCGGTGGGGAATTTAGTGCTGGACAGGGCGTAACACCTGGTTTCATGGTACCGCGCTGGAGTATGAAACGGGTTCTGAACAATCCTTTGCGCCCTGGCGCGAATTTCTTGATGGATTGCGGCGGCGAGATCCCGTCACCGGTACGGCCAATAAAAAACCCGGCCTAGCCGGGTTTCGCGGTGCATACGGCAGCCGGGATCACTTGATCTTGGCTTCCTTGTACATCACGTGCTTGCGCACGACCGGGTCGAATTTCCTGATTTCCATCTTTTCCGGCATGTTGCGCTTGTTCTTGGTGGTGGTGTAGTAGTGGCCGGTGCCGGCGCTGGATACGAGTTTGATCTTGTCACGCATGGTGTGTGTTCCCTATTAAACCTTCCCGCCCCGGGCGCGGATCTCGGCGAGCACGCTGTCGATGCCCTTTTTATCGATAATACGCATGCCCTTGTTTGATATGCGCAGCTTGACGAAGCGCTGTTCACCTTCCACCCAGAAGCGGTGCTCGTGCAGGTTGGGCAGGAAGCGGCGGCGGGTCTTGTTGTTGGCATGGGAAACGTTATTACCGCTCTGCGGACGCTTTCCCGTCACCTGGCATACTCTGGACATTGCACTGAACCTCTGAAAAAAGAGCCCGCCATCGGCGGGAAGGGCGCATTTTATACCAGAAAGCCCGCCCGGATACAACCCGGGCCTGCGTCGGGATCGGCTTATTTTTCCAGCAGTTTCAACAGGCTGTCATATAAGTCCCGATTCGGCGAAGGAGACGCCGCCGCCCTCGCCCACGATGAAGTGGTCCAATACGCGTACGTCGACCAGTGCCAGGGCGTCCACCAGCCGGCGCGTGAGTTGCACGTCGGCGCGACTCGGCTCGGGCACCCCCGACGGATGGTTGTGGGCGAGGATCACGGCGGCGGCGTTGAAGTGCAGCACCCGCCTAACCACCTCACGCGGGTGCACACTGGCGCCGTCGATGGTGCCACGGAACAGTTCCTCGAAGGCGATCACGCGGTGGCGGTTGTCGAGGAACAGGCAGGCGAACACCTCGTGCGGCAGATGGCGCAACCGGCTGGTGAGAAAGCGCCGCGTCGTGTCCGGGTTTTCCAGCGCGTCCGCGCGGCTCAGCTGCGCCTGCAGGTGGCGGCGTGCCATTTCGAGAATCGCCTGAAGCTGCGCGAACCTGGCCTCGCCAAGTCCCGCATGGGCGCAGAAAGCCGTGCGGTCGGCGTCCAGCAGCGCACGCAGACTGCCGAAGGCGCAGAGCAGTTCGCGCGCCAGGTCGACCGCTGTCTTGCCGCGCAGGCCGGTGCGCAGGAAGATCGCCAGCAGCTCGGCATCCGACAGCATGCACGGCCCGTGCCGCAGCAGTTTCTCGCGTGGCCGCTCGCCCGTCGGCCAGTCCCTGATGGTGTGCATGGGTGAGTTTTCCCCCGACGGTCGCGCCGGGTACAGCCGCGGTATGCCCTAATCAGTGTAGGTCCTCCGCGTCAGGGCCGTTTCCGCGCCGCTGCGCGCATGATCCGTAAGGTGCGTAGACGGGGCTGGACGCTGCGGTCACCGTGCTTACCGCCGTCGTTTCTGTATCGCGCCTTTGTGTCGTGGCGCGGGATCGTTTTATGATTATCGATACGCTAACTTCTGTTAAACTCCTGCCGTATGAATATCTTATCCGACAAGCACGTGCTGCTGGGCGTGACCGGCGGCATTGCCGCCTACAAGGGCGCGGAACTGATCCGGCGGCTGCGGGAACGGGGTGCCCAGGTGCGTGTAGTGATGACGGCCGGCGCGCGGCAGTTCATCACGCCGCTGACCCTGCAGGCTCTGTCCGGCCATCCGGTGCACACCGAACTGCTCGATGACCGGGCCGAGGCCGCCATGGGGCATATCGAACTGGCGCGCTGGGCGGACGCATTGCTGGTCGCACCCGCGACCGCGGATTTCATCGCACGTCTGACCCAGGGCCGGGCCGATGACCTGCTTGCGGCCGTGATGCTGGCCTGCGAGGCACCCAAGGCCATCGCCCCGGCCATGAATCGCGCCATGTGGGAGAACCCGGCCACACGCGCCAATATCGACGTGCTCGAATCGCGCGGTGTCCATATCTTCGGACCGGCACCGGGCGAGCAGGCCTGCGGCGAAACCGGTCCGGGCCGGCTGCTGGAGCCGGAGGATCTGGCGAATGCCGTCGCCGGCCTGTTCGAGACCCGCGTGCTGTCCGGGCGCCGCGTGCTGGTCACGGCGGGACCCACGCGCGAGGCGATCGACCCGGTCCGTTATGTCAGCAACCACAGTTCGGGCCGGATGGGCTATGCCGTGGCGCAGGCGGCGGTCGAGGCCGGCGCGGAGGTCGTCCTGGTGAGCGGCCCGGTCAGCCTGGCGCCGCCGCCGCGCGCGCAGCGAATCGAGGTGGTCAGCGCCGACGACATGCGGCGCGCGGTGCTGGAACAGGTGGCGGACTGTGATATTTTTATCGCCGTCGCGGCGGTGGCCGATTACCGGCCTGCACGACCGGCGGGACGCAAACTCAAGAAGTCGACCGAACAGCTCACACTGACGCTGGTACGCAATCCGGATATCCTCGCCGAGGTCGCCGCACTGCCGAAGGCACCCTACACGGTTGGTTTCGCTGCCGAGACCGAGGCGGTGGCGGAACAGGCCCGCGCCAAGCGGCAGGCGAAGTGCATCGACATGATCGCGGCGAACCGGGTCGGACCCGGGCAGGGCTTCGAGCGCGAGGACAATGCCCTGCACGTGATCTGGTCGGAGGGCGAGCGCGAACTCCCGCTCACCGGCAAGCACAGGCTCGCACGGCAACTGGTGGCGCTTATCGCGGAGCGCTTGCACGACAGGGACAACAGGGTGATCCGGTTCGATGCAAAAGATTCAGCTTAAGATTATCGACAAGCGCCTGGGCAGCGAGTTTCCCCTGCCGCACTACGCCACCGCGGGCTCGGCCGGCATGGACATGCGCGCGTGTGTCGAGTCACCGCTGGAGATCGCCCCGGGCGAGACCCGGCTGATACCCACCGGCCTGGCCATCCATGTCGGGGACTGCGGGCTGGCGGCCGTGCTGTTGCCGCGTTCCGGCCTGGGTCACAAGCACGGCATCGTGCTGGGCAACCTGGTCGGCCTGATCGATTCCGACTACCAGGGACAGGTGTTCGTGTCCTGCTGGAACCGCGGCAGCGAGCCATTCACGGTGGTGCCCGGCGAACGCATCGCGCAGCTGGTGATCGTGCCGGTGGTGCGTGCGGATTTCGAGGTGGTCGACGAATTCGTCACCAGCGACCGGGGCGAGGGTGGTTTCGGTCACACGGGCCGGCATTGAGTTCAATGTTCCGTGCCGTGCTGCCGATAGCCAGCATATACAAAAAACCATGGTTGCTCAGAGCGTTACAGGTATCTGAAGGTTTGTGATGAAATTCCCGCTACACGGTTCCCGGAATCCAGCCAAGGCCGCTGACAAGGCCACCCGGAAGGCGCCCCGGGTGGCCGGTGCGGCGCAGCCGGTGAGTCTGGCCAGGGTCCGCACGCAGCTGCTGGTCGCCGGTATCATCCTGCTGGCCGCGCTGGCCTATTTCCTGTTCCAGGTGATGGCGATCTATGTCGTGGCCGCCAAGGACCAGGAAAACGTGTCCACGACCGACCTGCTCGCCGACCGTGTCGCGGCGATGGCCGAGTACTATGGCGACAGTGCGGCCCTCCTGGCCAAGGATCCTGAAATCGCGGACATCCTGATGGTCGGGACACCGGCACAGCGCAGCGTACGCGAGGAATCGCTGCGCTATGTATTCCCGGCGGCGATCAATGTGCGCCTGCTGCCGCCCGGTATCACCATGGTGGACCCGCAGGCTTCCCCGCCGCTGAGCTATGCCGCGCTGGCCCAGATGGCCGCCGCCGAAAGCAGCGACCAGCCGCCGCCGGTCGAGGTGCACCTTTTCAACACCCCGCAACAGCATGTCAATATCGTGCGCAGGGTAATGGATCCCGCCGGCACCGGTGTGGTCGGCCATATCATGCTGTCTCTGTCCAATGATGTCCTGCAGGGCATACTTGACGACCTCAAGGAGCTGCACGGCTACATCGAGCTGCGCCAGGATGGCGAGAAGGGCGCCCCGGTGGTAGTCGCCACGCGCGGCGACCCGTCTATCAAGTCGGGGCGTGCGGAGCGTGTCGTGCCGATCGATCATACGCGCTGGCAGATCGCGTGGTGGCCCCAGACCAGCAGCCTTGCCTACCTGTCCGGCATCAGTCTCTGGGTGCTCGGTGCCCTCCTGCTCACGGCGCTGCTGTTTGCAGGCCTGGTCATCGTGCTGTTTCGCCGCGTGATGAACGCACTGCACCAGGACGAGGTGAGCATCGTGACGCTGATGAAGGACTTCCGCGAAGGCAGGATGCGTCGCGACCTGGGCAGCGGTCTTGCCGAACTACAGCACACCATCGAGTTCATGGTCCAGCTGGCGGCGAGCGCTAAGGAGACCAGCAACCAGCGCCGCTCGGCTCCGCGCGAACGCGATCATGCCGAGGCGGGGCACTTCGAAACGCCGTCCGAGGGAATCAACGTCGAGGAGCGTGAGACTTACCCACCGGGAAAGGCCGCAAATTTCTCGTCGGCGATCCCCGATGACAATCTGATCTTGGAGGAAGACACGCTGGATACCGAGGCTGCCGCAGCCGGAATCGATCCGTCGATATTCCGTGCCTATGACATCAGGGGTATCGTGGAGCAGACCCTGACCGTGACCGCCGTGCGCCTTATCGGCCGGGCGATCGGCAGCGAGGCGCTGCAGCGCGGGCGCAACGAGATCGTGGTGGCACGGGACGGGCGCCTGTCGGGTCCGATCCTGGTCGACGCCCTGATCGAAGGCATCACCGCAACCGGCTGCGATGTAAAAGACATCGGGTGCGTGCCGACGCCGGTACTCTACTTCGCGACCTATTACCTGGACACGCAGAGCGGTGTCATCGTCACCGGCAGCCACAACCCGCCCGACTACAACGGCCTGAAGATCGTGATCGACGGTGAAACACTCTCCGGCGAGGGCATCCAGGATCTGCGCGAGCGCATAGAGGCCGGCAACTTCATTTCCGGTTCCGGCAGCGTCGAGATCATCAACGTCATACCGGACTATATCGAGCGCATCCGTGGCGACATCAGTCTTGCCCGCCCGCTTCGGGTGGTGGTCGACTGCGGCAATGGTGTGGCCGGTGCCGTCGCCCCGGACCTGTTGCGTTCGCTGGGTTGCACCCTGATCGAGCTGTATTGCGACGTGGACGGCAATTTCCCGAATCATCACCCTGATCCGAGCAAGACCTCGAACCTCACCGACATGATCAACGCGGTCCGTGTCGGCCATGCCGATATCGGCCTGGCCTTCGACGGCGACGGCGACCGACTCGGCGTGGTGGCCGCCGATGGCACCATCATCTGGCCGGATCGCGTGCTGATGCTGTACGCGATGGATATCCTGGCCCGCAACCCGGGCGGGCTGATCATCTACGACGTCAAGTGCACGCGCCACCTCGACAGGATCATTCGCGACAACGGCGGCGAGCCGCTGATGTGGAAGACCGGGCATTCCTTCATCAAGGCCAAGATCCGCGAAAGCGGCGCATTGCTGGCCGGCGAGATGAGCGGTCACATCTTCATAAAGGAACGCTGGTATGGCTTCGACGACGGTCTCTACGCTGCCGCCCGGTTGCTGGAAATCCTCGGCAACGATATGCGCAGCAGTACCGAAATCTTCGCGGAACTGCCGGACAGCATAAATACGCCGGAACTCAACGTTCCCATGCGCGAGGGCGAACCGAAGGCCTTCATCGGTCGCCTGCTTGAAAATGCGCACTTTGAAGACGCCGTAGTGTCGACCATCGACGGCCTGCGGGTGGACTTCGATGACGGCTGGGGTCTGGTACGTGCCTCGAATACCACGCCGGTGCTGGTCCTGCGCTTCGAGGCCGACAACGAAGCCGCGCTGACGCGGATCATGGACGAGTTCCGACGGGCCATGCTGCAGGTCAAGAGCGACCTGTCGTTGCCGTTCTAGTCCGTGCCTGCCACCGGGAACCCGGAGCCGGCACAGTTCCCGTCGACCCGGGCCCGCCTGCTGACAAAGCCTTGTTGTCCAGCCTTGCCGCCGCGTAAACTTCGCACTCGTACCTATCCTGGAAGCCGGGCGTCCGCAACATGTCACTGACAGCAGAATCCGCCAAAAACGTCGCGCACGTCCTGACCGAGGCATTGCCCTATATACGGCGGTTTCACGGCAGGACCGTGGTCATCAAGTACGGCGGCAACGCCATGGTGGACGAGGAACTCAAGAGCGGCTTTGCACGCGACGTGGTGTTGATGAAGCTGGTCGGGATCAATCCGGTCGTGGTGCACGGCGGCGGCCCGCAGATCGGCATGCTGCTGGAGAAACTCGGCAAGGAGAGCAGGTTCGTGGATGGTATGCGGGTGACGGACAGCGAGACCATGGACGTGGTGGAGATGGTGCTCGGCGGTCTGGTCAACAAGGAGATCGTCAACCTGATCACCCGACATGGCGGGCGTGCGGTAGGCCTCACCGGCAAGGACGGTGACCTGATTCGTGCGCGCAAGTTGACGATCAAGCGCCACACGCCGGAACTGGATGTTCCGGAGATCATCGACATCGGTCACGTCGGCGAGGTCGAGAGCATCGATGCCGACATCGTCGATATGCTGATCGGTGGAGACTTCATCCCGGTCATTGCGCCGATCGGCGTGGGGATGGACGGCCATTCCTACAACATCAATGCGGACCTGGTCGCCGGTCACATGGCCGAGGTCCTCAAGGCCGAAAAACTGATCCTGCTGACCAATACGCCCGGCCTGCTCGACAAGCAGGGACGGCTGCTCACAGGTCTCAAGGTCAGGGACGTGAAGCAGCTGATTGAAGATGGCACGGTACATGGCGGGATGCTGCCGAAGATCGGCTGCGTCATGTCTGCACTCGACAGCGGTGTCGGTGCGGCGCACATCATCGACGGCCGGGTAGCGCACGCCGTACTGGTGGAGCTGTTTACCGATGAGGGTGTGGGTACACTGATAACGCCCTGAACCTTCTTTCGGGGCCAGGTCCCGGTACCGGGCGGGCGCCTAGCGGCTGATACTGGAGATCAGGAAGCGGAAGCGTTCGATATCGCTCGCGTATTTCTGCTCGGCGTCCAGTTTTTCCCTGCGCTTCGCCTGCAGCTTCGCCTCGCTGATGGAAATTTCCGACATGACGTCCTTCATCCGGTTGATCAGATCGTTCGGCAGTACCTCGCCGCGCTTTTCATATTCATCGGCATTGTCGGACAGCTCGGCCAGCTGCCGTTGCAGACCGTCGATATCGTAGTAAGCCTGCTTGATATCGCGCTCCAGTTCTTCGAGTTCCTCGTTGCGGGCGAACAGCAGATCATCCTCGTTTGAGAACGTGTTCAGCAGGGTGCGATCATGCCGGTCCAGGTTGAGCTTGGGATTCTCCATCGCCAGTTCCAGTGCTGACTTGCGCTTTTTCTTCGTTGGCGGCTTGTCGGATGTCAGCTCCTCGTAACGCTTCAGGTCGAAGGCAAACTGCTTCCTGATTTCCTCGATCTCGGCCTGCTTGTCCAGTGAAAATTCCTTGTTGTGCGTGATCTGGTCGCGCAGGTTCTTGATCTGGTGCTGCAGCGTGAAGGGCAGTTCCTTGCCGCTGCGTTCGTAGCTGGCGGCATCTTCTGTCAATGCGAGCAGGCGCTCCTGCATGGAGCGGATGCGGCTGTACGTCAGTTGTACCAGGCCCTGTACCATCGAAATCTTGGTCTCCTGCGCCTTGAGCATGTCTTCCTTGCTGGAGTAGGTGGCGAGCAGGCTGCGGTCGTGGATCGCGCGTTTTTCGGCGCGCTCCTTCTTCTTTGCTTCCAGCTCGGCGAGCCGCTGGGCCTCGGCCTTTTCCGCGGCAGTCAGCGGCGCCTTGTAGACCTTGATGACCCGGCCCTGATCGTTGATTTCCTTGCGTTCGGTCAGCGCGGCCTCGGGAGGCAGCTGGTTGGTGTACTGTACATTGCCTTGTTCATCGACCCACTTGTAGGCACGTTCCGCCAGCGCCGGACCGGCGAGCAGAATCGCCGGTATCGCGAGCAGACAGCGCAGCGTGCGAACGCAGCTCGTCATTGGTGGATCACCGTTCCGGTCTTGTCGTGCATACTCATTTCTGCAACCCTTCTGGCTACAAAATATACCTCAAACATGAAACGGGAAGAATCGTGAATACGCCGGAGCAACTCATCCTCTTCCTCCTGTCTCTGGTAGCCAATGTCTTTTCGGCTTTCTCGGGAGGTGGTGCCGGCCTGATCCAGCTCCCCGTACTCATTTTTCTTGGCCTGCCTTTCGCCATTGCACTGGCGACGCACAAAGTTGCCAGCGTCGCCTTGGGTATCGGCGCTACTATCAGGCACTTGAGAGAGGAGCCGCTGGAGCGTCGTCTGGCAACGACTATCCTGCTCTCCGGTCTCCCGGGCGTGATGGTCGGGGCCAACGTGATCCTCGGTGTAGAGGAACGCCTTGCCGAGACCGCACTGGGAATTTTGACCGCTGGATTGGGGATTTATTCCATGCTGCACCCGAATCTCGGCCAGAGCGTGATCCCGGTTCAGCACGGGACGCGTGGCCGGCTCTGGGGTGGTCTGGTCCTGTTTGCCATCGGCGTCCTGAACGGTTCCCTCACTTCAGGCACCGGATTATTCGTAACCCTCTGGCTGGTGCGTTGGTTTGGCCTCGATTACCGCCGCGCCATCGCCTATACCCTGATCCTGGTCGGCGTGTTCTGGAACGGCACCGGCGCGCTGACGCTGGGTATCCTCGGCGATATCCGCTGGAGCTGGTTGCCGGCATTGCTGCTCGGTTCGCTGCTGGGGGGGTATATCGGTGCGCACCTTGCGATCCGTTCGGGCAACCGCTGGATCAAGCGGGCCTTCGAGCTGGTGACGCTGCTGATCGGACTCAAGCTCATCGTCGGCTGAGACGTGCAAAGGTACCGGCTGCTCGGGAAGATCGGCACTGGGCCCGTTATGTGCAGTTGTATAACATATTGTTGTATATCACATATTGCGCATATCAACGTTATACCCCGTACTGTGACCGGTACGCCTCGATCCTGGCGACGTCCCCGCCGCTATCCGACCGCGCCGCCAGGTATTCCAGCAGGTGCTCCAGACGGACGATGCACGCCACGGGCACTCCCAGCGCGTCCTCGATTTCCTGGATCGCGGAACGCGCATCCCGCCCGCGTTCCTGCCGGTCGAGGGCGATGACGACACCGGCCAGGGTGGCGCCGGCGGCCCGGATAATGTCGACCGACGCGCGGATGGCGGTGCCGGCCGTGATGACATCGTCGATCACCAGCACCCGGCCGCTGAGCGCGGCACCGACCAGCATGCCGCCCTCGCCGTGGCCCTTGGTCTCCTTGCGGTTGAAGCACCAGGGCACATTTCTGCCATGTTGGTCGGCGAGCGCGATACTCGCCGCCGCGGCCAGTGGGATGCCCTTGTAGGCGGGTCCGAACAGGACATCGAACTCGATACCGCTGTCGACGATCGCCTGTGCGTAGCAGCGGCCCAGCCGCGCCAGGTGCTCACCGGTGTTGAACAGGCCGGCATTGAAGAAATACGGGCTAACGCGGCCGGATTTCAGCGTGAATTCGCCGAAGCGCAACACACCGGCCTGGATGGCGAAGTCGATGAAATCATGTTGATAGTCTTTCATGGCGGCTGTGGTCGTTTGGCGGATCACGGGCGGTTATCATACACACCTGGGGCGACGGGTTGAGCACGATGCGCATCATAACTCTCAACGTGAACGGTATCCGCTCGGCGGCGCGCAAGGGTTTCTTCCAGTGGATGGTGCGCCAGCAGGCTGACGTGGTGTGCCTGCAGGAGACCAAGGCACAGGCCGGGCAGCTGGACGATCCGGTTTTCCGGCCGCGCGGCTGGCACGTCTTCTTCCACGACGCGGAGAGGAAGGGATACAGCGGGGTCGCCGTCTACTGCCGGCGCAAGCCGGACCGGGTGATCGCCGGCCTGGGCTGGCAGGACATGGATGCCGAGGGCCGTTACCTCGAGGCGCGCTTCGGGTCGCTCAGCGTGGTCTCTCTGTACCTGCCGTCCGGCTCCTCGAGCGAGGAACGCCAGCAGGTAAAGTTCGATTTCCTCGAGCGCTTCATGCCCTGGCTGCGCACGCTCAAGCGCAGGCGGCGCGAGTATATCCTGTGCGGTGACTGGAACATCGCACATCGCGAGATCGACCTGAAGAACTGGCGCGGTAATCGGAAGAATTCCGGCTTCCTTCCGGAAGAGCGCGCCTGGATGGACGAGCTGTTCGGCCCTGCCGGTTTCGTCGATGCCTTCCGCGCCGTCAACCCGGCGGCGGAGCAATATACCTGGTGGTCTAACCGCGGCCAGGCCTGGGCCAAGAACGTGGGATGGCGCATCGATTACCAGGTCACCACGCCGGGTATAGGCGCCACCGTGCAGGCTGCGCGCATCTACAGGGACAGGCGCTTCTCCGATCATGCGCCGCTCATCATGGATTACAATTTCGAGTTGTAGCGCGAAAACATTTTTCGCATACAGACAACAGGTGCAGGAACGGGATACTATTCGCGGCAGGGTGTTCAGGCGCACGCACGTTCCGTGTACATGCGCAGGCGTGTGAAACACCCTGGAATTGCCTGGTACATGGCTCAACATCGCCATGCGTGCGCCGTGCGGGCTTTTGAAACAGGATCTGCGTAAATCGCCAGGGAAGGTCTGATGAATCCAGCAATCGTCATCCCGGTATGCACCGGGTCCGGGAACCTCCAGGACCGCCCGGCTCCCTGCCTGTGCAGGCCTGACGACAGGGATGCGTGAGGATCGTACCGTCGTTAATGGATCCATTGATGCGGTTTCCCGTATCTGACACGAGTCCGTGGTGGCCGTGCTGCCGGGATATATCCATCCCCGGGGCAGCCCGGTTGATGCGTGCGGATGCCGTCCCGGTCCGGCCCGCCGGAAGCACTCCACCCGCTCACGCCGTTTCAGCGTTACTACCCGACGCCGATGAAAAGTGATATCCAAAAGATTTGACATGCAAATGCAAATCGTTATCATTTGCAAGCCATTCATGACGGGTACAGAATCACGCGCCGTGTATACGCATGTGAATATTTTATTTGTAAAACAATTGATTGAAAGCATTCCCGGCGTTCGGGAGACACGATGGCCGGGTCAGTGTCCCGTCCGCCGTAGCCGGATGAATGTATGTCTTTCCCGGCAGGTGCCTGGTACGGACCGGCAGGACGCATGATAGACCGGCTGAGATGCAGGTTGACGAGCAAGCGCTGCTGGCTCGTGTTGGGTGCGGCGGCGCTGAGTGCCGTCCTGCTCTGGCTGCTCGCCCATCAACTCCTGAGCGCCGTCTATCACGGCCACGCCGGCGGGATGCTGAACGCGCTGATCACGGGCCAGTCGGAACATCCGCTGAGGTTCTATTACGCCGTATTTGACCGGCTATATCTGGCGGCTTGCGCCGGGCTGCTGATTTCCGTGCTGGCGTACAGTCTGCTGCCGGACATCGTTCACAACTGGATCCGTTCCCTGCCAGCCTGGCTCTTCGCTGCCGCCAGGGCGGGACTGACAAGAAACCTGCGGCTGTCAGCGCTCCAGATCGGTGTCCTCGTGGCCGGTACCTTCCTCGTGCTCAGCCTGTTCAGCCCGTGGAAAACGACCACCATACGCTTGTCGGATACCTATGACCTCGGCAAGACCTATCTGCTGTCCGGGCCCGACGCTTGCAACGGGCAGAGCTGTTACGAACTCGAGATCAAATGCGCGGAACTCAGCCGCCCCGAGAATGCGCTGCTCAGGGTCGGCCAGCCGGACAGTGGAGTTGAGGAACAGGGCACGATCATGTTCTTCAGCGGCTGGACCGGCAACTTCTGGTGGGACTGGGACAGCACGGGCGAGGAGAAGGTCCCGGACGACGAACGGCAGATCGAGATCGTTCACAAGCAGTTGCTGGCCGATTTACAGGCCGCGGGATATCGTACCGTACAGGTCAAGTGGGAGAGCGGCTGGTTTGACGCCGCGCCCGGCAAGCAGGAAAACCCGCCATTGCTGGCCTGCAATCCAGCCACCCTGGCCAACTGGGTATTCCGCGAATTGCGCAAGAAGGGTCCCGAACAGGCCTTCTGTGCCGTCGGGCACTCGAATGGCGCAACCGAGCTGGGCTACATGCTGTCGCGCTACAATCAGGAAGATATCTTCTCCCTGGTCGTCATGGAGTCGGGACCCAACTGGGCCCGCCTCGACTACAGTTGCATCCCGGAACCTGCACATCCAGAACTCATCAATAACAAGTTCGGCCGCAGTACCATCGATCTGGCATACGGCTATCCGAATGACGGCACGGGAATCTGCGCCCGCCAGGACCACAGCCAGATCGAACTGTTCAGGCGGACCAGCATCATTCTTGATTATGTCTGGTCGTACTATTATCCGCATACCCAGGTCGCAATCGTGGTCAGCAAGAACGATTCCATGGTCGGCAGGCAGCATGCCGAATACTATTACGACCGCCTGCTCAAGTCGGGCTCGCCCCTGCTGTCATTCGATGTCTTGCCGGGCGACGGACACGTCCCCACCGCCACGCCCGAGGGCGCGGACTGGCTGGAGACCACCCTGCTTAATGAGTGCCGCGAACATCAGGTTCAGGCATCCGGTGATATCCATATCAGCGCCGCGCATGCTGAGTAGTGCGGGTCGTTCCCGGGCGGTTCAGCGGGACCGCGGCCAGGCAGTTCCCGGAAACTGGCCGGGTGCGGGAATGTGCAGGCACAACCGCGGTCCGGACAGGCCTTGGTGTGCCATGCGGGCGCGGATAACGCCGGCCCGGAGGGTGAGATCATCCGGTCATCGCTGCGGCGTTTCCCCGCGGTGACGGTCCGTTGGCTTGCCGGTAGGGTAACGTGTTGTTTCGCGGAGGCGTGCACGGTATCCGGTTACACGAGCGACCGGTGGGCCCGGGGGAGAAAACCGGTTCAGCCGCATTGATCGTCCGGATCGATCGATACCTGTCCCGAGAACATCAGCAGGCGGTCTTCGAGCGACATGTTTTCCAGTCGGCGATCGGCCAGCCGGCGGCGTTCCACAATCACGAGACAGCCGTCGCCGTCTCTGAGGGGAAACCCGGCTGACAGCCCCCAGCGCCGCTTCCCCGGGTTTCTGCGCTCCATGAATTTTTGTCTCATACCTCCAAGCGTAGTCGATATCCCGGTTTTGATAATGGAAATCCCGCCCGATTTATTCCAGCCGGGACCGTTGCGAATGGATTCGGAATAACCCTTGTAAAACAAATCGTTGCTTCTATCGCGCCAGACGGCTCAGCCGGGCTGGCGAGTTGACTGCCGGTTTATCAGGACCAGCACCAGCACGATGGCGGGGAGTCCGAGCAGGCCGGCATAAAGGAAGAACGAGGCGTAGCCGGAGCTGTCGACGACGGCACCGGAGAAACCACCGATGAATTTGGCGGGCAGCGTCATCAGCGAGCTGAACAGCGCATATTGCGTCGCGGTGTAGGCGCTGTTGGTCAGGCTGGACAGCCAGGCAATGAAGGCCGAGGTGGCAAACCCGCCACTCAGGTTGTCCGCACTGATGACCACGGCCAGTGACACGAGCCCCGCTTCGCTGGTCGCCAGCCAGACGAACAGCAGGTTGGTGGAGGCGACCAGGATGGCGCCGGCCAGCAGCGGGCGCAGGATGCCGAAGCGCGCCACCAGGACGCCGCCCAGTGCTGCACCGGCTATGGTCATGAAGAAGCCGAAAATCTTGGTAACGCTGGCGATTTCATTCAAGCTGTAGCCGAGATCGAGGTAGAACGGATTGGCCATCACGCCCATGGTGATGTCGCTGAGCTTGTAGGCGCTCACTACCAGCAGGATCAGCACGGCCAGTGCGCCATTACGCTGGAAGAATTCCACGAACGGGCTGACCACAGCGTCCGAAAACCAGGCCGCCAGGCGTGCCCAGGTGCTGTGCCTGTCGTGCACGCCTGCGGCATTTTCCAGTCGTTCTTCCAGCGCCGCGGTGCGGGCATCGCGGTTATGCCGCGGCTCGCCGACGAGCAGCGTCGTGACCATGCCGATGCCCATCAGGGCTGCCATGACCAGATAGGCGACGGACCAGGAACTTGCCTCCGCGATATAGAAGGCACCGGCGCCGGCGGTCAGCAGGGCGAGCCGGTAGCCGAGCACGTAGGTCGCGGCCATGGCGCCCTGCAGTTCGCGATCGACCGCCTCGATACGCCAGGCATCGATGGTGATGTCCTGCGTGGCCGATCCGAAGGCGACCAGCAGGGCAAACAGGGCGAGCCGCGCCAGTCCGGCGTGCGGATCGGTCAGCGCCATGCCGGCCAGGCCGGCCGCGATGGTCAGCTGTGCGGCCAACATCCACGCGCGCCGTTTGCCCAGTATGGCCGTCAGCACCGGCAGGGGCAGACGGTCGATGACCGGCGCCCAGAACACCTTGATCGAATAGGTGATACCGATCCAGCTGAAAAAGCCAATGGTGGTGCGGGCGGTGTCGACATCGCGCAGCCAGGCGGACAAGGTCGAGAACACCAGCAGAAACGGCAGGCCTGCTGCAAAGCCGAGGAATACCATGGCCAGCACGCGCGCCTGTGAGTAGACCGCCATGGCCTGCCGCCAGCTGCGCGTGGGTTGGGTGTCATTGGTCATTTCGCGCACCACGCCTTGTGTCGAACCGTCCCACCCGTGAGCGGGCACGACGGACGATCACCGTTATGCCTGCCAGTGCAACGGCTGAGTTGCAGCGCACTTCGGCGGACGGGGCCATCCCCGCGCCGTGGGACGGGGGTGCGCTCAGCAACCGGCTGCTCGATATGGCAGGCTGCAGGGGTGGTCGCTGCACGTTCCGTATGGCCATCGGGGTACCGCGCGCCGACTGCCCGGAGCAACGCTTCCGGCAAGGCTACTGTCTGCCGGCGAGTGGCCCGCCACGGTCAATTGCATCGTCCCGGGCAGCATGGACATATGCCACGCCTCGGAAAGCGGTGAGTGAGTCTAATGGCTGACCATGGGGGGTGCAACATTCGGTCAGGACGGTGGCGCAATCAGATCCTCCGGCAGCCGTGTGGGACGCTCGATACGGATGCGCTTGGCGCGCCCGCTGTCACCTGACAGCAGCACGACCTGACGGCGTGGTACGCCGAATTCGCCGGCCAGGAACTTCAACAGGTGCTCGTTGGCCCGGCCCTCGAGCGGTGGTGCGCTGATGCGGACCTTAAGGCGATCGCCGTGGATGCCGTCTATCCGGTCCCGGCTGGCTTTAGGTTGCACGTGAACCGCCAGCAACAGGTCTTCGCCCTTCCACTGGTACCAGGGTGCAGACAAGATTGCTCAGTGCAGGAGTGGCATGATCAGCATGCGTACGACCTGCAGGCCGATTATGGCGAACAGCGGGGAAAGATCGATGCCCGAGAGCGGCGGTATGATACGCTGGATGGGTTTCAGTATCGGATTGGTCAGGCTGTAAAGCAGTGAATTGACCGGCGAGTAGGTCCCGGGATTGATCCAGCTCAGTATCACCTGTACCACGATCGAGACCAGAAATATGTTGATCAGCAGCATGAACAGTTCGCCGAGGGAGTACAACAGCAGGCTGAGAATCGGCACGCTCGCGCCGCGCAGCGATGCAACGATGAACAGCGATATCAGCTGCAGGACCAGCATCAGGACGATCGCGGCGGTGTCAAACTTGGCGACCACGGGAATGACCTTGCGCAACGGCACCAGCAGCGGGTTGGTGATGCGTACCAGGAACTGGCTGACCGGGTTGTAGAAGTCAGCACGGACCACGCCCAGCAGAAACCGCAGCATCACGGCCAGTATGTAGAGGCTGATCAGCGTGGTGATCAGGAATTCCAGCGGATTGGTCAGATAGCTGTTCATGGTTGGTTTCCGATTTCTTCCGCCAGTTCGCGCGACCGGAGGGCCGCGGCCTGCATGGCCTTCTCGACAAGGGCCTCGAAGCCGTCTTGCTGAAATATGCCGATGGCGCGTTCCGTGGTACCGCCCGGTGATGTCACGCGGCGACGCAGTGTGGCTGCATCGTCCGGGCTTTCCAGCGCCATTTTAGCAGCACCGAAGGCCGTTTGCAGACTCAGCAGTCGCGCCGTTTCCACCGGCAGCCCAAGCTTGCAACCAGCGGCCTGAAGGGCCTCCATGAGCAGGAAGAAATAGGCCGGTCCGCTGCCAGACAGCGCGGTTACCGCATCCAGCTGGTCTTCATCGTCGACCCACAACGCAAGGCCCACGGCACGCATGATCGACTCGGCCGCGTTGCGCTGGTCATCGCTTACCGCCTGGTTGGCGAACAGCGCGGTCGCACCGCTCTGCACCATCGCCGGGGTGTTCGGCATGGTGCGTACGATGGCCGTCCCGGCACCGAGCCAGCCGCGCAGGGCGCGTTCCCGTACCCCTGCAGCGATGGAGATCACCAGGGGACGGTGTTGCGCGACGGTTTTCGCCAGTTCGGTGGCGACGTCTTTCGTGACCTGTGGCTTGACCGCCAGCACGACGATGTCGGCGCGGGCTGCGGCGGCACGGTTGTCGGTGCCGGTGGCAATCCCGAAGCGTGAGGCAAGACGCTTCAGCTGCTGTGCATCGGGGTCGGTTGCATGGATGGTGGCGGGATTGCAGCCGTCGGCGATCAGTCCGCCGATCAGGCTGCTGGCCATGTTGCCGCCACCGATGAATGTCAGGTTCACGTCGGTCATGGCGTTTGACAATACAGGATGCGTGCTGCCAACCACAAGCTTGCCATACCGCCACGCCACCGCCGTGCGGGTCCCGGCATGAATTCTCGTGCCGTATAATTATCTAGCTGATTCATATGGTTATTTACGGCACCCGCGCAGCTTGAGAATTCATGCCGTTACGGGATACTCTGGGTAGCGGGCAGGGTAATGATATCGCGTCGTGGTACATGAAACCCAGAGCCAAACCGGCCCGGCCAGATGGCGGCACTTGCAAGGTCCTGGGTGACTGGCGTGTTCAAGTATCCCCTGCCAATGTCGATATGGCTTCTCGGATACGGGTATATCAAGGGTACGGGTATGGATATTGCTGAGTTACTCACTTTCAGTGTCAACAACGGTGCGTCCGACTTGCATCTCTCCGCCGGTATGCCACCGATGATCCGTGTGGATGGTGACATGCGCAAGATCAACGTGCCGGTGCTTGATCACAAGACGGTGCACGGGCTTGTCTACGACATCATGAACGACAAGCAGCGCAAGGATTTCGAAGAGTTTCTCGAAACGGATTTTTCGTTCGAGATTCCCAACCTGGCACGCTTTCGTGTCAACGCTTTCAATCAGAATCGCGGTGCCGGCGCCGTATTCCGTACCATTCCGTCAGAAATCCTCAGTCTTGAGGATCTGGGTACGCCGTCGATCTTCAGGGAGATTTCCGACACGCCGCGCGGACTGGTGCTGGTGACCGGCCCGACCGGCTCCGGCAAGTCCACTACCCTAGCCGCGATGATCGACTACATCAACAAGAAGTCCTACAGCCACATCCTGACCATCGAGGACCCCATCGAATTCGTGCACGAGAGCAAGAAGTGTCTGGTAAACCAGCGCGAGGTGCATCGCGATACAATGGGTTTCAATGAGGCGCTGCGCTCGGCGCTGCGTGAGGATCCGGACATTATCCTGGTCGGCGAAATGCGTGACCTGGAAACCATCCGCCTGGCGCTGACGGCGGCGGAAACCGGCCATCTGGTGTTCGGTACCCTGCATACCACGTCCGCCGCCAAGACCATCGACCGTGTGATCGATGTGTTCCCGGCCGGGGAAAAGATGATGGTGCGCTCGATGCTGTCGGAGTCGCTGCGTGCGGTTATCGCCCAGACCCTGCTCAAGAAAATCGGTGGCGGACGCATCGCGGCCTGGGAAATCATGATTGGTACGCCGGCCATTCGCAACCTGATCCGTGAGGACAAGGTGGCTCAGATGTACTCGGCCATCCAGACCGGCAACGCGATGGGAATGACGACACTCGATCAGTACCTGAACGACATTCTTACCAAGGGCCTGATCACCAAACAGGATGCGCGCGCCAAGGCGGCCATAAAGGAAAACTTCCGCTAGGGAGCGGATCCGGGAGTCGAAATGGATTTACTGCCGCTATTGAAGTTGATGAAAGAGAAGCAGGCCTCGGATCTGTTCCTGACCGCCGGTCTGCCGCCGACGATCAAGCTGAACGGCAAGACCGTGCCGATAGGCAGTGAGGCGCTGACGCCCGAAACGGCCATGCGCATGGTCACCAGCATGATGTCACCGGCCCAGCGTGACGAGTTCGAGGCCACTCACGAGTGCAATTTCGCGATTTCAGAAACCGGCGTCGGCCGTTTTCGCGCCAGCGCCTTTATCCAGCGCAACAATGCCGGGGCCGTGTTGCGCCGCATCGAGACCTATATCCCGTCCATCGAGGACCTGCGCCTGCCACAGATCCTGAAGAACCTGGCCATGACCAAGCGTGGCCTGATCGTGTTCATCGGCGCCACCGGCACCGGCAAATCGACCTCCCTGGCTTCCATGCTGGATTACCGCAACAAGAACGGCACCGGTCACATCATTACCATCGAGGATCCAATCGAGTTCGTGCACAAGCACCAGGGCTGCATTATCACCCAGCGCGAGGTCGGTATCGATACCGAGTCCTATGAGACCGCACTGAAAAATACCCTGCGCCAGGCACCGGACGTGATCCTGATCGGCGAGATCCGTGACCGCGAAACCATGAATCACGCCATTGCGTTTGCGGAGACCGGACACCTGTGCCTCGCTACCCTGCATGCCAACAACGCCAATCAGGCCATGGACCGTATCATCAACTTTTTCCCGGAAGACCGCCGCCCGCAGCTGTTCATGGACCTGTCCATGAACCTGAAAGCATTCCTGGCGCAGCAGCTGATTCCGCGCAAGGACGGCAATGGACGTGTCGTCTGTGTGGAAATCCTGCTCGGCACGCCGCTGGTACACGACGTGATCCGCAAGGGCGAGATACACAGGCTCAAGGAAACGATGAAGCAGTCCACCCAGCAGGGCATGGTGACCTTCGACCAGGCGTTGTTCAGTCTCTACAAGCAGGGCGAAATCAGCTATGACGATGCGCTGCACTACGCCGATTCGGCCAACGAGGTTCGCCTCATGGTCAAGCTGGACGAGGGCGACGTGGAGAAATTTTCCTCGGCCATGGACAACGTGTTCCTGCAGGAAAAGGACTGACAGCGTTTTCACGCGATCCGCAACTACAAACGGGCGCATTGCGCCCGTTTGTAGTTTGAACGCCAGGGCAGGTGATGGTGCAGGCGTGGAGCGCGATCCGTTCGGAACGCCGTCGCGCTCGACGGGCGCCTACTCCCAGTTTACCGACCCGGCATCGAACACCGGGCCGTCGACGCACACGCGTTTCATGGCCGGCCCCTGCCGCGTGCTGATTTCCACGGTGCAGCCGGCACAGCCACCCACGGCGCAGGCCATGTACTCTTCCAGCGCGACCTGGCAGGGCAGGCTGTAATCGCGCGCCAGCCGGGCGGTCGCGGCCAGCATCGGCCTGGGGCCGCAGGCAAAGATGCCGGTCTCTGCGCACGCTGTCTTGTCCAGCGCCTCGAGCCAGCTGCGTGCCAGGTCGGTGATATAGCCCTCGTGGCAGCCCGGGTAACCCTGCAGACTGGCCAGGCGGCTGGGTATGCCCCAGTCCTCCAGCAGCGGCATGGCGGCGATCACGCCGTCGGGCGATCCCGGGACCATGAAACGTGACGGACGTGCCGTGAATGGAAACGGCACCTCCGATCCCATCAGCACCAGCGGCTTCCAGTGCCTGTCATTGCGCAGGTGATCCGCGAGAAAAACCATTGGCGGGATGCCCACGCCGCCCCCCAGCAGCAGGGCGCGCGGGCGTGCCCGGTCCGGTGTGAAGGGCGTGCCGATGGGACCTATCATGCTGAGCGTCTCCCCGATCGCACGATTCGCCAGGGCGCGTGTGCCGGCACCGACTACCTTGTAGAGGAACTCCACCCAGCCCGCGGCCGCATCGACACGCATGATCGAGAGCGGCCGGCGCATGGGCAGCGAGGGGCTGCACCGGATATGCGCAAAACTGCCCGGCTGTGCGCGGTCGGCACAGCGCGGTGCCGCTACCCGCAGTACGTACTGCCCGCCCGGGTGGCTGTCATGCGCGAGAATCCGCGCATCCTCGACAAACAGGGTGGCACGGTGCTGTTTTGCACTGTTCGACATGGCGTCGATTATAGCCGTAATCTGGGCCGGTCCGGCAGCCGCCACGGACCGCGGGCGGATTATGCACTCTCGAAGAGCCGGCGCAACCCGGTCTCGAAATCGATACGCGGTTCCCACCCCAGCAGTGTCCTGGCCTGGCCGATATCGGCGCGTGAATGGCGGATGTCGCCCTCTCTGGCCGGGAGATAGCCCGGATTGAAGGCTTGCCCCTGGATGCGGCAGACGGTGCGCAACAGGTCATTGATGGTGATGGTCGCGCCGGTCGCGACGTTGATGGCCTTACCGACCGCGTCCGGTGCGCTTGCGGCCCGGATGTTGGCTTCCACGACATCGGCGATGTACACGAAGTCGCGGGTCTGTTCGCCATCGCCGTAGATGTCCGGTTGTTCTCCCCGGCTGACGCGATCCGCGAAGATGGATATGACGCCGGAGTAGGGTGAGGACGGGTCCTGGCGCGGGCCGAACACGTTGAAATAGCGCAGGGCAACCGTTTCCAGACCGTACAGCTGGGCGTACACCAGGCAGGCGTGCTCGGAGGCCAGCTTATCGACCGCATAGGGAGACAGTGGCCTGACCGGCATGTCTTCCGTCTTGGGCAGTTCCGGCAGGTCGCCGTACACGGCGGCGGAGCAGGCGAATACGACACGTCGTACCCTGGCCTGGCGCGCCGCCTCCAGTATGTTCAGGGTGCCGCGGTAATTGGTGCGTTCGCTGCCCAGCGGGTTATCGACCGTCTCGGGTACCGAGGCAATGGCCGCCTCGTGGTAGACGATGTCGATGCCTTTCATCCATTCGCGCACCGTTGAATAGTCGCCCACGTCACCCTCGATGACCGACACGGCATCGGATACCGGGATATTTTCGCGCCTGCCTGTGGAGAAATTATCCAGTATACGGACCTGGTGTCCGTCGGCCAGCAGACGCTCCGTGATATGTGAGCCGATAAAACCGGCGCCACCCGTAACCAGATATTTCATAATGCCATGCCAGGTTGTTCCGCAGCGCTTAATAGTGATTGCTGGCCGGGATGCGGGTCAAGTACCCGGCGTGAAAAGTACAGCTTGAAAAATCCACCTCGAGGCTTGACACGTGCGCTTCCGGGATTCCCGTCCCGTTTCTCGCGCACGCAAGGCTGAATCAAAGCGCACGACGGTTTACGGATATTGCCGCCGGCGTCCCGGCTTGTGAGGTCCGCCGGCGTCGGCCGGAGCCAGTTCATGCGCCGGTTCACCCTTCGAAGGCCTGTATTCCGGCGTTGCCGAACTTCACCATCATGTCCCCGTTGGCGAGCATGCCGCCCCGGTTCAACCGGCATTCCCCGGCAGTTCCCGAAAATCATTTCTTTCACCCCGGCTTGTATATAATCGTCCGGAATCGGGAAAGTCGGCTGTGCGGTCGGCAAACTTGAATTCGGACCATGGCGCGCAAGGGACACAGGTCAGCTGACAGCAACAACCCGCAGGCCGGCAGTCTTCCGGATCAGCTGCGAGAACCCGTGGCCGGGGCCTGGGAGGCGTTCGTGCAGGCCAGCGCCGAGGCCGGTTACACGATCCCCGCACACCCGGAATTTATCGCTGTCCTGCAGCGGGTATGGGCCTGCAGCGAGTTCGTGTCGCAGGTCTGCCAGCGCAATCCCGCGGTGCTTTACCGCCTGCTGGAGGACGGTTGCCTGCTGGGGGATTATGCACCCGGTGAGTATGCGCAAAAGCTGGAGCGGTCGCTGCGTGGCGTTCGGGACGAGACGTCGCTGTCACGCACACTGCGCGAGTTCCGCCAGCAGGAGATGTTGCGTATCGCGTGGCGCGACCTGGCCGGCTGGGTTCCGCTTGGCGAGGTGTTGCATGACCTTACCGCGCTGGCGGATGCGTGTATCAGCAGCTGTCTTGAGCGGATCAACAACTGGTCGGTCGGCCGTGCGGGCCTGGCGGTAAAGCGGTTCAGGCCCTCGCTGGTCGTGCTGGGCATGGGCAAGCTCGGTGCACACGAACTCAATTTCTCATCCGATATCGACCTGATATTCGCCTATCCGGATGAAACCGCGGCATGGCAGCGCCGGCACCTGAGCGCGGACGAGTTCTATATGCGTATCGGGCAGCAACTTATCAGGATACTGGAACAGCAGACGGCGCACGGGTTCGTGTTCCGGGTCGACATGCGCCTGCGTCCCTATGGTGACAGCGGGCCGCTGGCCGCCAGTTTCGACGCGATGGCGGATTACTACCAGCTGCACGGCCGCGAGTGGGAGCGTTATGCGATGATCAAGGCGCGGCCCGTGGCCGGCCCGCCGCAAGCCAGCGCGCAGTTGATGGAATTGCTGCAGCCTTTCGTCTACCGGCGCTACCTCGACTTCGGCGCGTTCGATTCGCTGCGCAGCCTCAAGGAGCAGATCATTCGCGAGGTCGAACGCCGCGGGATGCAGAACAATATCAAGCTTGGCCCGGGCGGTATCCGCGAGATCGAGTTTATCGTGCAGGCCTTCCAGCTGGTGCGCGGCGGGCGTGAACCGGTACTCAGGCAGCGCAGCGTGTTGACGATCCTGGCCGCGCTTGCCAGGCTCGGCTATCTCCCCGGGCCTGTAACCAGGCAGCTGGCGGCGGCCTACGTCTTCCTGCGCCGTACCGAGAATCGCCTGCAGGCCTGGGAGGACCGCCAGGTCCATGCCCTGCCGGAGGATGCCACGGGTCGGGCGCGTCTGGCCTTTGCCATGGGCTATCCGGACTGGGAGGATTTTGCACAGGCACTGGAGCATCACCGAAGCCAGGTGCAGGCCCACTTCGAACAGGTTTTCGCTGCACCGCGCACGCGGATCGAGGCGCAGCAGCGTGACCGCACGCATAGCCTGGGCGATGTCTGGCGCGGCACCGTCGACGACGTGCAGGCGGCGCACCTGCTCGAACAGGCCGGTTACCCGGAGGCCGGCGAGGTGGTGCGGTGGACGGCGCAGTTTCGCAAGGGACCGGTGACCCGTTATCTCGGCGAACAGGGACGGCGCCGGCTGGACGAGTTGATGCCGCTGGTGTTGAACGCCGCCGCCGGCGCCACGTCGTCGCTTGCGGTGCTCAAGCGCATGGGGGCGTTGCTGGAGGCCGTTGCGGGACGCACCACCTACCTGTCGCTGCTGGTCGAGCATCCCGCGGCGCTCGACCAGCTCGCGCGGCTTTGTGCCGCCAGCAGCTGGATCGCGGCCCAGCTTGCCCAGCACCCGATCCTGCTCGACGAATTGCTCGATGTACGGGCGTTATTCGACCCGCTCGACAAGGACGGTCTGCGCAGTGCCTTGCGCTCGCGTATGGACGGCATAGCGCCCGATGACCTCGAGCACCAGATGGACCAGCTGCGCCGGTTTCGCCAGGCCGCCATGCTGCACGTGGCCGCGACTGATATCATTACCGGCCTGCCGGTGACACGCGTTGCTGACCGCCTGACGGCGATCGCCGAGGTGGTGCTCGAGACGGTCACGCACCTGGCCTGGAACCACCTGGTCGTACGTTACGGCAGGCCGGGCTACATCAGCCACGGCAAGCTGTGCGAGGCGGGGTTGGCCATCGTCGGCTACGGCAAGCTGGGCGGCCATGAAATGGGTTACGGATCGGATCTGGACATCGTGTTCCTGCACGACAGCAGCGGCAGAGAGCAGCATACCGCCGGCCCGCAGGTCATCGACAACCATGAATTCTTCACCCGCCTCAGCCAGCGAATCATCCATATCCTGAACACCTTTACCGCGGCCGGCGTGCTCTACGAGGTGGACATGCGGCTGCGACCGAACGGGAATTCCGGCTTGCTGGTCAGCAGTATGGACGTCTTCGACGAGTACCAGCAGGGCAGCGCTTGGACCTGGGAGAACCAGGCGCTTATCCGGGCGCGGGTCGTCGTCGATGGCGAGGAAATTACCCGTCATTTCGAACAGATACGCAACCGTGTCCTGTCGCGGCCGCGGCTGGCTGACAAACTGCAGGACGAGGTGGTCGATATGCGCCGGCGCATGCGCCAGGAGCTGGACCGGAGCGGCGCCGGGCGGTTCGACCTCAAGCACGGTCCCGGTGGTATCGTCGATATCGAATTTATGGTTCAATTCATGGTCCTGCGCTGGTCCGGCACACACGACGCGCTGTTGCGCACGACGGCGACACTCGGCCAGCTGCAGGCCATTGGCAGCAAAGACCTGCTCCCGGCGCAGGATGTCGGGGACCTGTCGAATGCCTACCGCGCCCTGCGCGAGTGTATCAACCACCGTGTATTGCAGGATGCACCGGCCATGATCGGCCAGGATGAACTGGGGGAGGAGCGTGCGTCGGTGACTCGCATCTGGCGACAGGTGATGGGCGAAACGTTGGACGTGAAAGGCGAAAGGTGAAACAAACGGGATGGAACCGGCGGGGTGTGTTCCGCGTCTGTGCCCTGTTAGACCTGGCGATTCACGGTTTACGAGATGTATTAGCGATTTCGGAGAGTAATCTGTATGTCAATGTCAGACCGCGACGGCGTCATCTGGATGGACGGGCAACTGGTGCCCTGGCGCGAGGCGAAGGTGCACGTGCTGACCCACACCCTGCATTACGGCATGGGTGTATTCGAGGGCGTGCGCGCCTACCGGGCGGAGCAGGGGGCCGCGATCTTCCGCCTGCCCGAGCACATGAAACGCCTGTACGGTTCCGCGCATATCATGAAGATGCCGGTGCCTTGGGACAGTGCGGCGCTGTCCGAGGCGCACCGCACCGTGGTGCGTGAGAATCGGCTGGAGTCGGCCTATATCCGCCCGATGTTCTTCTACGGTTCGGAAGGCATGGGCCTGCGCGCGGACAACCTGAAGGTGCACGGGATCGTCGCCGCATGGGAATGGGGCGCCTATCTCGGAGCCGAGAACATGGAAAAGGGTATCCGTATCAAGACATCCTCCTATACACGCCACCACGTCAACATCACCATGTGCAAGGCGAAGGCCAACGGCCACTATATCAATTCCATGCTGGCGCTGAACGAGGCGCTGGCCTGTGGTTACGACGAGGCCATGCTGCTGGATGTGGACGGCTACGTGGCCGAGGGAAGCGGCGAGAACATTTTCATCGTGCGCGACAACGTGCTCTATACGCCCGAGCTGACCTCCGCACTGGAAGGCATCACCCGTGACACGATTGCCCGCCTGGCGGCGGACGAGGGGTACGCGCTGCGCGAGAAGCGTATCACCCGCGACGAGGTCTACCTGGCCGACGAGGCCTTTTTCACCGGCACCGCGGCGGAGGTCACGCCGATCCGCGAGGTGGACGACCGACTCATCGGCAACGGCACGCGCGGCCCGGTGACCGCGCGCCTGCAGTCGCTGTATTTCGACGTGGTGCACGGCCGGATCGACAAATACCGCAACTGGCTGACGGCGGTACAGCCTCAGGCCTGAGGGGAACTGGCCACGATCATTCCTGGATCTGGCTGAGCTGCGTGTTGTACAGGCGCCAGTAGGCGCCGCCCCGGTCGAGTAACTCGCGGTGCGGCCCGTTCTCGACGATACGCCCCTTGTCGAGCACCACGATGCGGTCGGCGTGTTCGATGGTGGACAGACGATGCGCGATGATCAGCGAGGTGCGTCCCCGCATGAGTGTGCCCAGCGCACTGTGTACATGACGTTCCGATTCGCTGTCCAGCGCGGAGGTCGCCTCGTCGAGAATCAGGATGGGCGCATCCTTGAGCAGCGCACGTGCGATCGCCAGCCGCTGCCGCTGGCCGCCGGACAGGCGTGCGCCGTTCTCGCCGATCAGCGTGTCCATGCCGGCTGGCAGGGTACTGATGAACTCCATGGCATGGGCGGCCTCGGCCGCGGCGGCAATCTCCGCCAGGCCGGCACCGCGCATGCTGCCATAGGCGATGTTGGCCGCGACGGTGTCGTTGAACAGCACGATGTCCTGGTTCACCAGCGCGATGGCGTTGCGCAGGTCGGCGAGATTGACGTCCTGCAGGTCGACGCCGTCGAGCAGGATCTGCCCGGCGGTCGGCTGGTAGAAGCGCGGCACCAGCGCGGCCAGGCTGGACTTGCCGCTGCCGGACCTGCCGACGAGCGCGACCGTCTCGCCGGGCTCGACCTCCAGGCTGATATCGTCCAGTGCCGGGAACTTGCCGCTGTCGTAGCGCAGGCCGACGTGGCGGAACGAGAGGGCACCGCGGACGGCGGGCAGGCGCCGGGTGCCGGTGTCCGGTTCCTGTTCCTGTTCCAGCAGCTCGAAGATGGATTGCGACGCCGCCATGCCGCGCTGCAGCTGCTCGTTGACCTTGGTGAGGCGCTTGATGGGTGAGAACAGCAGTCCCATGGCACCGAAGAACGCGATGAAACTGCCCACCGTGAACTCGCCGTCGAGCGCCCGTGACGAGGCGATGTAGATCATGGCCGCCAGCGCGATGACCGCGATCAGCTGCACGCTCGGGACGTTGGCGGCCGAGGTGGCTATGATCTTCAGATACATGTGGCGCACACGGTTCGCGATTTCCTCGAAGCGGTTGCTTTCGTAGTCGCGTCCGCCGAACAGCTTGACGACACGCTGGCCCCTGACCGCCTCCTCGATGATACTGGTCATATCGCCCATGGCCTGTTGCAGCAGGGTGCTGAGCCGACGCAGGCGTCCGCTCACCAGTTTCACCACCAAACCGATGGCGGGTACGACGATGAAGAAGATCACCGACAGCTTCCAGTTGATCCAGGCCATCAACGCCAGCAGCCCGATCACCGACAGGCTGTCGCGCACCAGGATCAGCAGCGAGTCGCTGGCTGCGGCCGCGACCTGCTCGACGTTGAACGTGATCCGGGAAATCAGCATGCCCGTCGGGTTGTCGTCGTAGAAGCGGTTCGGCAGGGTCAGCAGCCTGCCGAACATCTGCGTGCGCAGGTCCTTGATTACCCGTCCGGATACCCAGTTGAGCGCGACCGCGCTGCTGTAGTTCGTGACCCCGCGCACCAGGAACAGCAGGATCAGCAGGATCGGCATGAGCCGGATGGTCTCCGGGTCCTTCTTGATAAAGCTGCCGTCCAGCAGCGGTTTCATCAACGCCGGGATGGCCGGTTCGGTAGCCGCCACCACCACGATGCTCAGGATCGCCAGCATGAATACCTTCCAGTACGGTGCCACATAGCTCAGCAGGCGCAGGTACAGCTCTCGGGTGGTTGTCGGTCTGTCCATGTCTGGATCGTTGTCCGGGGTCGGGCGCATGCCGCTATGAACCTGATTCTATTGCGGCATACGATTATACAGGGCGCGGACGCCCCTGCCGGCGGAGCGCGTGGGCAGGTGCCTGCGGACGCGCTATCATGCCATAATTGGCCGGGTTATTTGCCTGACAGGCCAGGACGCAGGAGAACACAGTGCCAAATCCACATACCGCGGATGCGCCCGGTGCGCAGACCTACATCGAGCCGAACGCCGCGAACCACTACGAGGTGAACCGGGCGGACCTGCCCCTGCATTGCCCGCTGGAGGGCATGAGCCTGTGGAATTCCCACCCGCGCGTCTACCTGGCCATCGAGGCGACCGGCAAGGCCAAGTGTCCCTATTGCGGTGCCGACTACACCCTTGTTGAAACGGGCGAGTGACCGGGTACGAGCCTGAGCCGGCCGGCGCCAGCCGTCAACGGATCGTCTGGGCTTTCACGGACGGCAAGCCTGGACACGAAAACCAGACGCAGGGTCTGCTCGCTGCCCTGCGCGATCGGCTCCAGATCGATGATTACCGGATTCACGTGGCGGATTGCCGGGCCGGACTGGCGTCCTGTCTGACCGGCCGCGCCGCCTTCGGACAGGAACTGCCCGACCCGGATCTCCTTGTCGGTGCCGGCCGTGCCACGCACCTCCCCCTGCTCAACGCGCGCCGCATGCGTGGCGGCAGGACGGTGGTACTGATGAAGCCTACGCTGCCGACCGCCTGGTTCGACCTGTGCGTGATTCCCGCCCATGACCGGCCGCGGCACCGGGATAACATCCTGGTCACGCACGGCGTGCTGAACCGTGTCAGGCACAGGGCACACAGGGAAACCGGCACGGGCCTGATCCTGGTGGGTGGACCCTCCGCACACGTCAGGTGGTCCGGGGAGCGTGTCATCGCACAGGTCAGGGAAGTGGTGGCGCGCGTGCCGGAGCGACACTGGACGTTGGCCACGTCACGCCGTACGCCGGCGGATTTCATCACGCGGCTGGACGCGGATCCGGCCCGGCTCGGCGTGGTCCCCTGGGAGCAGACCGGTCCCGACTGGCTGCCGGAGATGCTGGAGCGGGCGGCAGAGGTCTGGGTCACGCAGGACAGCGTGTCCATGGTCTACGAGGCCCTGACCTCGGGCGCCGCGGTCGGCCTGCTCGCGGTGCCGTGGCGCAGTGTGCGCGACCGGCTGGCACGCGGCGTGGCGCAGCTGGCCAAGGACGGGCTGGTCACCGCGTTTGCCGACTGGCGACAGGGCCGTGCGCTGTGCACGCCGGCCGAACCCTTCGACGAGGCGGCGCGCTGCGCGGCGTGGCTCGTGCGGCACTGGCTGTCCGCTCCGGGTCCGTACTCCGGGGGGCGGGTCCGTTCCGGTGACCGATGAAGATCCTGCAGCTGCTCCCGGAACTCAACGAAGGCGGCGTCGAGCGCGGCGTGGTCGAACTGAATCGCGAGTTCGCAAGGCGCGGCATGGAAAGTCTCGTGATCAGCAGCGGCGGCAAGCTGGCCGCGCAGATTGAACGGGATGGCGGCCGGCACATCCGCTACGACGTGTGTTCCAAGAATCCGCTCACATTCCCGTGGCGCGTGCGGGGGCTGCGCCGGCTGCTGCGGGCGCTCCGGCCCGATATCGTGCATGCCAGGAGCCGGCTGCCGGCCTGGCTGGTCCGGTACGCAAACCGGCGACCGAACTTCCCGCTCGTGACCACCGTCCACGGTATGAACAGCGTCAGCGCCTACAGCCGGATCATGACCCGCGGTGAACGGGTGATTTGCGTCAGCGATGTCGTCAAGGCCCATATCCTGCGGCATTACCCGGTCGATCCGCAGCGGATCACGGTCATCCAGCGCGGCGTCGACCTGAAGCTGTTCGATCCGGGGGCCGCCGACCGGCAGTTCATCGCGGATTTCAGGTGCCGCTTCGGGCTCGAAGACCGCTACGTCGTTACCAGCGTCGGCCGCATCACCTGGCTCAAGGACTACGAAACCTTCATCACGGCGATCGCGCGCTGCCGGGATCATATTCCGGAAATTACCGGCCTGATCGTCGGGGGCGTGCGCGAGGACAAGCGCGCCTACCTGGCTGGCCTGCAACGGCTGGCAGGCGATCTGGGCGTGGCGGATCGCGTAATATTCGCGGGCGGGCAGTCACGGATGCCGGAGATCTACCAGCTCAGCGACGTGGTCGTGAACGCCTCCCTCAAGATGGGCAACGTGGGCCGGACCGTGGTCGAGGCCCTGGCGATGAACACACCGGTACTGGCGACAACCTACGAGGGCCTGGAGAACCTGGTGGTGGACCATGAAAACGGGTTCATCATCGGGAACCGGGACCCCGGGGGATTGTGCGACCGGCTGCGGCTGCTCCATGCGCACCCGATCGCCGAAACGCGTTCCGGCATCCGCCGCGAGTTCACGCTGGACGCCATGGTCGAGGACACGCTGGCGGTGTACCGCGCGCTGCTGGAGGAGTATGCAGATGTGCATGCGCCGGTGTGATAGCATCACGCACAGACGCGCGGCCGGCGAAGCCCGGACCCAACAGCACCCCAAAGGCCCGAGATGTTCAGAAATACGCCCCCGATCACCGGCCGGAAAATCAGGATAGCGCTGGCCGGCTGTGGCCGGATCTCCGGCCGGCACTTCGACGCGATCGAAAGGCACGCCGACCGCGTTGAACTGGTCGGTGTCTGTGATACCAGCCCGGCGCGGCTCGAGGCCGCGATCGGCCGGACCGGTGCGCCCGGCTACAGCGGGCTCGGCGAGATGCTGGAGCATGCCAGCGCGGACCTGGTCGTGCTGTGCACGCCCAGCGGCCTGCACCCGGCGCAGACCATCCAGATCGCCACCGCCGGGCGGCACGTCATGACAGAAAAGCCGATGGCGACACGCTGGAAGGACGGCCTGCACATGGTCGAGGCCTGCGACCGGGCCAACGTGCACCTGTTCGTGGTGAAGCAGAATCGCGGCAACGCCACGCTGCAGCTGCTCAAGCGCGCCGTCCAGCAGAAGCGGTTCGGGCGCATCAACATGGTGGTGATCAACGTGTTCTGGACGCGGCCGCAGGAATACTACGACATGGACACCTGGCGCGGCACCTGGGAATTCGACGGCGGTGCGCTGATGAATCAGGCCAGCCATTACGTCGACCTGCTGGACTGGCTGATCGGACCGGTGGAAAGCCTGCAGGCCTATACCGGCACGCTGGCCCGCGACATCCAGGTCGAGGATACCGCCACCCTGAACGTCCGCTGGCGTTCCGGCGCGATGGGCTCGATGAACGTCACCATGCTCACCTACCCGAAGAACCTGGAGGGCTCGATCACGATCCTGGGTGAGCGGGGAACGGTGCGGATTGGCGGTGTGGCCGTCAACGAGATACAGCACTGGGAATTCGACACGGCGCATGCGGACGATGCGCGCATCGCGGAGGCGAGCTACGAGACGAGCTCGGTGTACGGCTTCGGGCATCCGTTGTACTACGACAACGTCATCAGGACGCTGCGCGGGGAGGCCGAACCGGAGACCGACGGACGCGAGGGGCTGCGCTCGCTCGAGGTGCTGATCGCCGCCTACCTCTCGGCACGCGACGGCCGCCGCGTCTCCCTGCCGCTCGAATACTGACGGCAGCACGCGTGGATCCCGTCATAGACAGCACGGCCATCGTCGATGACGGCGCGCGGATCGGTGCACACACACGCGTCTGGCACTGGACGCATGTCTGCGCCGGCGCGCACATCGGGTCGGGCTGCAGCCTTGGACAAAATGTCTTCGTAGGCAATCGGGTGCGCATCGGCGATAACGTCAGAATCCAGAACAACGTGTCCGTGTATGACGGCGTCACGCTGGAGGACGACGTCTTCTGCGGCCCCAGCATGGTGTTCACCAACGTCATCAACCCGCGCGCCGCGGTGTCGAGAAAAGACGAGTACCTCGCCACGCTGGTGCGGCGCGGCGCGACGCTCGGCGCCAACTGCACCATCGTATGCGGCGTCACCATCGGGCAATACGCCTTCGTCGGCGCCGGCGCCGTGGTCACCCGTGATGTACCGGACTACGCCCTGGTCAGCGGCGTGCCGGCGCGCCAGGTCGGCTGGATGAGCGCCCACGGCGATCGCCTGGACCTGCCGCTGACGGGCAACGCGACCGCCGCCTGCATGCACACCGGCGCGCGTTACCGGCTGGCAGACGGCAAGGTGACCTGCGAGATGGCGGGCGGCGGCTGACCGGATCCGGCCGGGACGAAGGGAACGATACGCACCGCACACCGGTCCGGCACCCGCCCCCTTGTGAGGGGGATGTCATGTGCCGATACGGGTTACTACGGGTTACACAGCCATGAAATTCATTGACCTTGCACGCCAGCAGCAGCGCATACGTGCGGAAATCGACCGGCGCATCGGCGCCGTGCTCGCGCACGGCCGCTACGTGATGGGGCCGGAGGTCGCGGAGTTGGAACAGCAACTGGCCGCGCGGGTCGGTGTCGAGCACTGCATCGGCGTGGCCAGCGGCACGGACGCGTTGCTGATCGCGCTGATGGCACTTGGCGTCGGTCCGGGCGACGAGGTCGTCACCACGGCGTTTTCGTTCATTGCCACCGGCGAGACCATCGCGCTGTTGGGTGCGACGCCGGTATTCGCGGACATCGACGCGGTGACCTGGAACCTCGATCCCGCCGGTATCGAGGACTGTATCACGCCGCGTACCCGCGCCATCGTCCCGGTGTCGCTGTACGGCCAGTGCGCCGAGTTCGATGCCATCAACGCCATCGCGGCGCGGCGCGGGCTCGCGGTGATAGAAGATGCAGCACAGAGTTTCGGCGCCACGTATAGAGGGCAGCCGTCCTGCGGTCTCAGCACCATCGGCTGTACCAGCTTCTTTCCGACCAAGCCGCTGGGTGCCTATGGCGACGGCGGCGCGTGTTTTACCGGCGATGAGCGGCTCGCGAAAACCATGCGCGAGATCCGCACACACGGCCAGGACCGGCGCTATCACCATGCACGGATCGGCATCAACGGCCGGCTCGATACGCTGCAGGCCGCGATACTGCTGGCCAAGCTGGAGATTTTTTCCGACGAGGTCGAGCAGCGCGAGCGGATCGGCAGGCGTTACACCGCGTTGCTCGGGAACGTCGTACAGACGCCGGTGGTCGAGGAGCGGAACACCTGCGTGTATGCGCAGTATACCGTCGAGGTGGATCAACGCGAGCGTATCCGCCAGGGCTTGCGGGCCGCAGGCATTCCGACAGCCGTACACTACCCGCTGCCCCTGTACGCGCAGCCGGCACTGTCAAGCTTCGATACACGACAGGTGACCCTGCCGAACACGGAGCGGTCCGCGGAGCGGGTCATGAGTCTGCCGATGCATCCCTACCTGGAGGAGGATGTGCAGGACCGTATTGTCGGGGAACTCTGCAATCTGCTGGGATGAAGTCGCTGCTGGCGGTATCCATCCGGGTCCCGATGAAGCACGGCCCGCCGGCGGCGGGTGCCGCACGGTCCTCACGTCCGGCTGACGACGATCCTTCTGTAGAGTTCAAGGTGTCTGTCGACCACGCGGGTCATGCTGAACTCGGCGCGGGCGGAAGCCGCCCAGGCCGTGAACCGCGCCCGCCGCGCGGGATAGTCCGTCAGTGCGGCGAACAGGGATTCCGTATCGTCCAGATCCCACAGCAGCCAGTCAGGGAAAAGTTCCGCTGCCAGTCCGGTACGGGTGGACAGCACCAGCGGTGCGTAATGCATCGCCTCGAGCATCGCGATGCTGCATCCCTCACTCTTGGAGGAAAAGATGCAGGCATGGCAGGCTGCCATTTGCTGCGGAATATCGTCCCGGAATCCCGGCAGGTGCACGCGCGTGGACAATCCCAGCCCGGCGACCAGGCTTTCAAGGTGATCGCGCTGATCGCCTTCGCCCAGCAGGGTGAGTTCCCAGGGTAGCTCGAACCCGGCCAGTGCCCTGAGCAGCAGGTCGTAGCCCTTGATCGGATCCAGCCGGCCGACGCAGAGCAGTTTCAATGCTCCGTCGCCGGTCGTGGCTTGCGCGGCGGGTGACTCCGCCGTCAGTCCGTTGTAGATGACGATCGCACGGCCCGATTTCACGCTGTCCTGGACAACTCTTGAGACCGCGATAACGTTATCCACCTTTTCGAAGACTTTTCCACGGCGCGGATTGTGCTTGGTGGCAACGAACGGGATGCGCAGGAATGCGTTCAGGCCACGGTAGATGGCAGTCGCCTTGGCAAAATGGGTGTGTACGAGAGCGGGGGAAAAGCGGCGGATCAGGGCCGCAAGCTCCAGCCACAGCAACGGATTGTGGCGGGCATTGCGCGCATGATACTCGAGCAGTCGGACACCGGGATCAACGCGCTCCCTGAATCGGGCGTGCGCCGGGACCAGCAGGCCCACCTCGAGATTCTGGCTGGAACGCGCCATCGCGTTGGCGAGATCGACGTACACCTCCCCCCTGCCCAGGCCGCGTGATGCGGCGAAATGACAGATACGCAGCGGTGAACTCATTTCTCTGGCCTGCCGTCCGGCATCGTCGTGGACGTGTTGCGGCACCGTCGGCGGGGATCGCGGCGCTGGTAATGCACGGTGTCCAATCGTATCCTTGTCCGCAGCATATGTCAGTGACAAGCGGGTTCGCCCGTTGCAAGGCACGAAACCCCAGGTTCCGGGCGGAGGTGTGTATGACAGTCAGGATACCCGTGTCGCTGGGCGAACTGATCGACAAAATTACCATACTGCAGATCAAGTCTCAAAAGCTGACGGATGTACGACAGAAGACGAACGTGGACCGGGAACTCGCCGAGCTCGAAGGGGTACTGTCGGAAATCGGGCCATTGTCCGCGGATGTCGGCACGGTTATGGATGGACTGCGTTCAGCTAACATGAAACTCTGGGACATCGAGGACGACATCAGGCGTTGCGAGCGGGAAAAGCATTTCGACGAGGAATTCATCCGCCTGGCGAGAGCGGTCTACTTTACGAACGACGAGCGTGCGAACCTGAAGCGGAAGATCAATACCCTGCTCGATTCGGAACTGGTCGAGGAAAAATCATACGAACCCTATAACTGAGCGGTAATCCCCGCCGTGGATAGAGTGCTCGTCATCAAGCAGGGTTCCTTCGGCGACATCATCGTGGCATCCGGAGCCATACAGGATATCCGTGAACATCATACCGGCGCCGAAATCACCATCCTGACGGGCCCGGCCTACCGCGCGCTGTTCGGGCGTTGCCCGCTGGTCGATCGCGTGCTTGTCGATGCGCGTGCCCCGCGCTGGCGCCTCGATCTCCTGCTGGCCCTGTACCGGGACGTGGGATTCGACGGTTACGGCATGATCTACGACCTGCAGAAATCGGGGCGTACCGCCTTCTACCACCGCTGGCTCGTGAGGCATGCCGCCTGGTCCGGGAGGGCGTCGGGCTGTTCCCACCCCTATGTCGTGCCCGCCTCCGCGAAACTGACCGGTCAGCAGGAATTCGCGCTGCAGTTGCAGGCCGCCGGTGTGCCTACCCGCAATACCATTGACCCCGATGTCTCGTGGTTGACCGAGGATGTCACCGGCGTGCTGGACAGGGCGGGCGTCGGCACGCCGTATATCGTCCTGTTGCCGGGGGCCTCCGCCCGGCATGTGGACAAATGCTGGCCGTGGTATGACCGTCTTGCGGCGGCATTGATCGGCTACGGTTACGCCGTGGTGACCGTCCCGGGCCCGGCGGAGCTGGAACTGTGCCGTACCATGCCCGGGACCATGCTCACCGGCGACGGGGCCTACCTGGACTTTTTCCAGCTGGGCGGGGTGTTGCGGGACGCGGCCTTCGTCGTCGGCAACGATTCCGGGCCGACGCATCTCGCGGCGCACCTCGGCCGGCCGGGGCTTGCGCTCTTCGGCAGCGCCAGCAGTCGATACCTGCACAATATGCAGCGCAGAAACCTGTCCTGTCTGGCAAGACAGGATATCGCGGACATCACGGTCGAAGAGGTCGCCTCGAAAGTCCGGCAGGCGGTGCCCGTTTAAGGGCTCAATCACCCGCCAACCTGTGCACAAGGCGATTGCGCGTCTTTTCGTACAGATAGTGCAGGGCGGCCTGCGGCGACTTTCTGTTGGCCTGGCGGCGCGAAACCAGCGTCCTCTCCCCCGCGGTGACGGCTGTGTCCTGATGGCGCAGGGTGATTACCCTGTCCAGCACCGCAAACAGGTTGTACTCATCGAGGACGCGGCGGCGCGCTTCCAGGATGTGCGGCAGGCGGCGTTCGTATTCGTTGTTGTCGATGGCAGAGCGGATGAGCGCCGCGGCGCCTTCGACGTCCCCGATGTCTATCGCGATGAAACTCTGCTCCGGGAAGTAGTCCGCCGCGTTCGGACAGCCGTAGTAGAAGGGCAGCGCCAGGCCGAGAAAGGGGTCGGCCAGCTTTTCCGTCCAGTGGTGCGGGCCGCGGTAATTCTCGACGGCGACATGGTAGCGGTAGTCGTGCAGCGATTCCGCCTTGTCGTCCATCTCCCTCACGCCGTGACCGTACACCTCCAGTTCGGGTATGAGTGTTCCGAGCGCCTCGGTGAAGCGGTAGCGGCGGTTGTGCAGGGTGTGCCGCTGCTGTTTCGTCGAGCACACCGTCGATATCAACCGGGTTTTCTGCCAGGGCTGCATCGCTCGCAGCCGGTCGTGGGAGATCTCGTGATGTCTGCCAAAACCATAGAACCACTGCAGGGCCGGCTGGGAATGGATCCTGCCGCCATGCGGCAGTGCCCATTCGGGCTGGCTGGTCAGGACATGGCCGAACTGGCGGGTATAGGCCGTGCCGTAGGTCTTGATTGACGAGGGTTCGGTTGTGACCAGCAGGGTGTGCTGCCGCGGACAGGAAAGCGGCTCGGCAAGTCTGGAAAACCGTTCATTTTCCCGCGGTGGCAGGTCGTCGTACACCACGAGCCAGTCGTAGTCGCGCGCATCCCTGTCGAATATGAACTCGCAATTTCCCCAGCGGGGCGTCCGTCCGGGGAACTGGCGCAGCCAGGTGCGCTCCGCGACGCGTCCGAGCAGTTTGACGCGGATCCGATGCTGCAGGGAGGCACGGTTTCCGGCACCGGCCGCGTCAAACATGGTGCTGATGCCTGGTTTTCACTGCGACGGTGGACCCGGTACGGCTATCAGAATGACAGGACGGCCACGATATCGCTGCGCAGCAGCGGGTGCTTCCTGAAGTATGTGTTTTTCAGGACCGAGCGGCGCTTTACGCGCCCATGCCTGCACATGATGATGTCGTTCACCCGCAGGCCCGCCAGTACCGCGAGCTTCGCGAGCGTGTACGGGGTGAACCAGAAGCGGTGATCGCTGTTGATGACCTCGATTCCCCGTCCGGCGTTACGGTGGTTCTCCCGCGCGAAGGCGTTCGGCACGGTTATCACGAGTTCCCCGGCATTGCCGCTGAACCGCTGCCTGAGACCGGTGAGGAAGCCGAGCGGATCGTCGGTGTGCTCGAGGACCTCCGGTGCGAACACGTAATCCCAGTGCTGCCCGTCGAGTACATCATTTGCCTGCGTGAGTATGTCGAGGGCTGCGACGTCGGTATAGCCAAGCCGGCTGCGCAGGTAGTCGATGCCAGCTTCCTGGATATCCACACCGTAACAGCGGTTTGCCGTGCTGCACAGGATGGCATGCAGCCACTTGTTGCGTTTGATCTTTCTCTCGATGCTCGGGATGTCGTGATCGACGCAGCCGATGTGGATGATATCCTTTCCGGCCGACATTTCGGCGAGGATGTCGCTGCGCGAGCGGTAGCGCCGGTCGGTCCCGCTGTACTCGAAGGCTACCTGTAGCCCGTTGGAGTATGCTCTGCCCGCCAGGTAATCAAGGGTGTTCTCAGACAAGCGCATGCCATGATCCCGCAGCCGGGCAGTTTGTAACCGGACATTATTCTGACAGCCGGCCCGGGTACAGACAACCCGGATGTCCCGCCGTCCCGTACCGGCATTGAATCATGACCGTCACTGGTAGAGGGACGGCGATCCCGCGGGACGCGTCTTGAAGCGCCGGTGGGCCCACAGGTACTGTTCCGGCTGCTCGCGGATCAGCCGCTCCAGCAGTGCATTGATGCGCCGGGTATCCTCGCCGGTGTCGGGGCCCGGGAAGTTCTCCAGTGCCGGCAGCAGTTTCAGGACGTAGCCGCGAGCCCCGGGCAGGCGGGTCTGGTAAAACGGCACGACCGGTGAATGCGCCATTTTCGCCAGCGTCGATGTCGCGGTGATGGTGGCCGCGGGGATGCCGAAGAACGGCACGAAGGCACCCTTGCCGATGCCGAAGTCCTGGTCCGGTGCATACCACACCGGGATGTTCTGGCGCAGGCTGCGGCGCATGCCGAGCAGGTTATCGCGCAGGATCGCCTTGTGGGTGAACCTGTTGCGGCCGCGGCTGATGACGTATTCCATGGCGGCATTCTTGTGTTCCCGGTACAGCACCTGGAAGGGAACGAACATCGACAGCAGGCGGCCGCCGATCTCCATGGTGGTGAAATGGGCGCTGAGCAGCAGTGCCCCGTGACCCGCCCGCAGCGCGGCGTCCAGATGTTCCATGCCCTCGACGGTGACGAGCCTGCGCAGGCGTCTCTCCGGTGCCCACCAGCTCATGCCCATCTCCAGTACCGCGATGCCCATGGACGCGAAATTTTCCCTGGCCATGCGCGCGCGCGCGGCGACGGGCAGTTCCGGAAAGCACAGGTCGATGTTGGTCCTCGCGATGCGCTTGCGGCGCCCGCCGAACGCCCGCATCAGACGGCCGAGCCCGCGGCCGATGCGTACCTGCAGGCCGAAGGGCAGTCGCGTCAGGCACCACAGCACGACGACGCCGAGCCAGGTCGTCCAGTAGTGTGGTGCGTACAGGGGGCGGTGCGTTGTCGTGCGGGTCATCAAAAGTGCCGGTCGTGGTGTCGGTCGCCATTGTAGCGCTACCGCTGAAGTTGTCGCATCCGTTACGAGGGCGCCTGCAGCCGGGGGGCCGAAATTCCGGCTGCACACAGACGGATGGCCGCGGGGAATCATGAGATTGGTTCCCGGATCCCGTCTCGTCTGCGGGGATCGAAACGACGCGGCAAACCACCGCAGGCGTCCCGGTCGCGGCGCAGGGCTTTCGCGTGTGCGCCACGGTCCGCCGGAGTGTTCGCGGCAGGAATCGCCATGCAGCGCCCGAATCGACGTGGATCACCACGGCTTACGATCCATGTCCGCTGCGCGGGCTTTACCCGGTCATTCGTGCAGGAACGGTGTGCTATGCTGGCGGCAAGCAAACGAACGGTCTTCCGCTTGAGAATCGCCTACACCATACTGCTCTACCTGCTTTCGCCCGTGATTTTGCTGCGCCTGGCCTGGCGCGGGCTGCGGTCACCGGCCTACCTGCGCCGCTGGCCGGAGCGCTTCGGCTTCATAGAGCCGCCGCTGGGCTCGCGGGTGATCTGGCTGCATGCCGTCTCCGTCGGAGAGGTCCAGGCGGCACAGCCCGTACTCAGGGCATTGCTCGACCGCTATCCTGACTATTCGCTCCTGGTCACCACGGTGACACCGACGGGCTCGGCACATGTGCTGTCGGCGTTCGGTAGCGAGGTGGCGCATGTCTATGCGCCCTATGACCTGCCTGGCGCCGTGACGCGTTTCTTCGACCGGGTCAGGCCATGCGTTGCGATTGTCATGGAAACCGAGTTGTGGCCGAACCTGTTCTCCGCCTGCCGGCGCCGGTCCATTCCCCTGCTGCTGCTCAACGCGCGCCTGTCCGAGAAATCCATGCAGGGTTATCGGCGCGTCCGCACCCTGGTCAGCCAGACGCTTGCCGCGGTGACGCGGATAGCGGCGCAGGGGGAAGCCGACGCCCGGCGCTTCGTAAACCTGGGTGCCGACAGCGCGCGCGTCGTCGTGACCGGCAACCTGAAATTCGAACAGCGCATCATGCCCAGCCTTCTGGAACGCGCCCAGGCGCTGCGCCGCGAGTGGGGTGCCGGACGCCCGGTATGGATCGCGGCCAGCACGCACGAAGGCGAGGACGAACTGGTGCTCGACGTATTCCGCCAGCTGCGCAGGCAGATCAAGGATTGCCTGCTGGTGCTGGTGCCGCGCCATCCGGAACGGTTCGAGCCGGTCGCGGAGCTGTGCCGCCAGCGTGGACTGGACACGGTACTGCGTAGCACGCGCGAGGCCTGCACCGCGCGGACGCAGGTGTTCATCGGAGACTCCATGGGTGAATTACCCCTCTTCTATGCCGCCTCCGACGTGGCCTTCGTCGGCGGCAGCCTGGTACATCACGGCGGGCACAACCTGCTGGAACCGTCCGCGCTCGGTATTCCCGTGGTGACCGGGCCGCACGTGTTCAATTTCACGGAAATATGCGACCTGCTGCTGGCAGCCCGTGCGTGCAGGAAGGTTGATAGCGTGTCAGGGCTGGAGCGCGCGGTGCGCGAGTGGCTCGCCGACGCCAAGGCCCGCCACCAGGCAGGCGAGCAGGGGCGCGTGGTCGTTGAAAAAAACCGCGGTGCGCTGGCGTCGGTCCTGGCCATGCTCGACGAGCAGATCGGCCTGTCCTGTCAGAGTGCCGAGTAGCGCACCCCGCGACGTGCGGCCATGGACTCTCCGATCTCGTCGAGTGCGGCGCGGCTCAGGCTGCTCGACGCAAGCGGAAGGAAATCCGTGTTTTCGAGGCGAGTGTGCGCCCGGGTCAGTGCACAGTAGGACTGCACGGCCTCGATAAATGCCGGTTCGTTGCCTGCCTGCGGCAACTGCCGCAGGTGGGGGGCAATACCGGTCCACAGACGGTCGAGTTCCGCGTGATCCCGTTTCAGCCGGTGTACCAGGTCGGCCAGCTTCAGGGACTGGCGGTTTAGGCGCGGGAACAGGTCCTCCTCCTCGTCGCGGTGATGGGTTTCCGCACTGGTGCTGAAATAGCGTTGCACCTGCTTCGCGACCGCGGGATCCGGGTTCGTGAGCAGGCCTTCCAGCAGGTCACAGTGCGCCAGCATCTTCACGTGGCAGGCACGCAGCAGGCCGATGGGGTCGTCGAAACCCGGCAGTTGTTCCGGCAGGCCGTTATCAAGCATGGGTTTGTTCAGCGTCTGGTTTCATCTCTGCACTGCTGGAGCGCAGCTCAACATGCGTTGGGGGGCAGACGATATGTCTCTTATCGTCATTACCGCGCAAGCGGGAATCCCGATCGGCACTGAGGTTCCTGGATGCCGGCTCGCGCTCGCCAGGTGCGCTTGGTTGAAATGACGACTGGATAATGTCAACCAATTACGCAACTCTCAATATTTCACATCTCGTCCGCGACCAGCAGGCCGTTGATCTGCAGCAGATCCTCCTCGGCGAGGATGCCGGTGGCCTGTTTCAGGCGCAGGGTATCGAGCAGGTAGTCGTAACGCGAGCGGGCGTAATCACGCCGGGCGCGCAGCAGTTCGCGCTGGGCATCGAGCACATCGACGATGTCGCGTGTCCCGACGTCGAAGCCGGACCTGGCGGCCTCGTAGGCCTTCTCGTTGGATTCGATTGCACGTTCGAGTGCGTTGACCCGGCTGACACCGCTCACGATGCCGCGGTAATTGTCGCGCGTCTGGCGCTCCGTCGCGCGGTACTGGCGTTCCTGCTCCTCCAGCGCCTGTTCATACCTGGAGCGCTGCTCGCGTGTGCGTGAGGTGATGAGGCCGCCCTGGTAGAGCGGCAGGCTGAACTCCACCCCGATGCTGCTGTCGTTGCGCTCCAGCGGTGCCGAGGTCAGGCCGCCGAAATTGCTTTTCCGATAGCTGTAGTCCGCGTTCACGTCGACCGAGGGGTAGTGCCCGGAGCGCTGGACCTGGATTTCCTGTTTCGCGGTCTCGGCGGCTGCCTGGGCCGCCATCATCAGCGGGTTCTGCTCGATGGCCGACCTGACCCACTGGTCCTGGTCGGCCGGTTCGGGACCCAGCAGCGGTATCTCGTCCCGGAGCCGTTCCAGCGTATCGGGCAGCATGCCGGTGATCTCGCGCAGGGCCTCGTGCGCGTCGGCCAGATCCCGCTCGGCGCTGATCTCGTCGCTGAGCGCGATGTCATAGGCGGCCTGCGCCTTGAGCTTGTCGGTGATGGCCGCCAGGCCGACCTCGAAGCGTTGCTGCGCCTGGTCCAGCGTGCGCAACAGTGCGGCCTTGTCGGCGCGCACGAAGGCGAGGTTGTCGCTGGCGCCCAGCACGTCGAAGTAGGCCGTTGCCACGCGCAGGATCAGGTCCTGCTGTGCCGCGCTGAATCGGGCGTCGGCCTGTGCGATCAGGCTGTCGGCCTGCTTGAGCTGTATAAAACGCTCACGATGGAAGACGGGCTGGGTCAGGGTGATACTGTAGATCTTGTTGGTCGCGTAGGTTGTCGGTCCGGTATTCCGGGGATCGTAGCGGTCGCGTGAGATGTTGCCGCCCAGCCCCAGGTCGGGGAGCAGTCCGGCACGGCTTTGCGGCTTGGCCTCCAGCGCGGCCTGGTGTTCAGCCGTGGCGGCGAGATAGTCGGGATCGGCGGCCAGCGCCTTGTGGTAGACCTCTGCGAGGTCCTCGGCCGGTACGGGCAGGGCGGCGAACAGGCCCCCGAACAGTAAATACACCTTGATCGATTGCTTCATGCGCATCATAGCTGCAGTTCCTAGGTGTTCACGCCGGTCCAAACGCGCCCGGGGCAGTGATGTCGGGTGATACGCCGGACGCGTGGTAACGTGGTAACGAGGTTCGGTCACGGTATTGTCCCGGGTGTCGTTTCGCCACGCCGTCCCGGCCGATGCACTGAAAACCCGTCGCCGGTCATGGTGTGCGATGGATTGGCTGTCCGGCGCGGCATATCCCCGTTTGTCCATTCCATCAATACACCGGCAGCCCGGGGTCCGTGTGGCGTGCCCAGGCATCGAGACCGCCACGCAGATTGACGACATTGCTGAATCCCCTGGCTTCCAGGAACAGGGCGACCTGCCGGCTGCGGATGCCATGATGGCAGATTACGATGATCTCACGGTCCGCATCAAGCGAATCGGCATGGACGGGCACCTGGCCCATGGGCATGAGCACGGAAGCCTCAAGGTGGACAATGTTGTATTCCCAGGGTTCCCTCACATCCAGCAACAGCGGCCTGACCGGTGCGCGCTCGAGGTATGTCTTGCACTCGTCAGGGGTGATCTCGCGCATGCAGAAACCCTCTGCGGCTGGTTAGAAGCTGAAGGCCTTGGGTGCGGGGGCGTTGATCAGGGGCGGGATGCAGGTCTCGAACAGGGACTCCGCGGTCCAGTTGTTGGCATTGACGCGGGTGATCAGACGGGCTTCCATGATGGGCAGCTGTCCGGTAATGACGAACAGACGGCCCCCGTTGTCCAGGTTGCTGTAAAACTGTCGGTCCAGGAGCGGCAGCGAGCCGGTGACGGCGATGGCATCGTAATGGATACCCGGTTCGATGGCGCTGAGGGCGTCGCCGGTCTGCAGGGAGACATTCTCGATGTTCTGTTCGGTCAGTCGCGCCGCGGCCGCCGCGGCGAGTTCGGGCAGGATCTCGATGCTGGTGACATGACGTCCGAGCCGGGCCAGGCAGGCGGTAAGGTAGCCGCTGCCGGTGCCGATCTCGAGCACATTATCCTCGGGCCGCATGGCGAGCGCCTGCAGCAGGCGTCCCTCGACATTGGGATTCATCATCACCTGGCCCTGGCCGAGCGGGATGTTGGTATCGGCAAAGGCCAGCGAGCGATAGCGTTCCGGCACGAAGGCCTCGCGGGGTATGTGTTGCATGGCCTCCAGCACCTGTGGATCCAGCACCTCCCAGGGCCGGACCTGCTGCACGATCATGTTGAAACGCGCCTGTTCGATTTCTGCCGGATTCATGTGTCCACGTTGCCCGTGTCGCTCAAAGGCCGCCAAGAGTACGGACTTTGTCCCGCGCTGGCAATAATCTGGCTGGGGTAGGGATCTACTATCTTTTCTAAAACAGCACGTTATTCCCATGCGGAGGGAATGGATTGTTGCAAACCGGTGGACCATTGGTTACCGTGTAGCACCAGCTGGGGGTGCCTGCGACGGGCTGAGACTTACCCTTGGAACCTGATCCGGGTCATACCGGCGTAGGGAAGCTCGTTCACTCGCCGGCACAGCCCATATACAGATTGAGGACGGCCGCATGAGTGCAATCCCGGAAGATTTCATCAGGAAGACGGCGCGGCTCTCGGCCGATGCCACGCGACCGTTTCCGAATTCCACCCGTATCTACGTCCAGGGCTCGCGCCCGGATATCCGTGTGCCGATGCGCGAGGTCCGCCAGGCCGACACGCCCGCCAGTTTCGGGGTGGAACGCAATCCCCCGATCACGGTGTACGACACCTCCGGTCCCTACACCGACCCGCAGGCCCATATCGATCTGCTGGCAGGCCTTCCCGACGTGCGCGGCATCTGGATCGCCGAGCGTGCCGACAGCCTGCAGCTGGATGGGCCGAGTTCCGAGTACGGCCGGCTGCGGTTGCACGACCCGGCACTGGCCGCGCTGCGCTTCGCGCATGTCCGCCGGCCGCGCCGGGCACTGCGCGGTGGCAACGTCACGCAGATGCATTACGCGCGTCGCGGCATGATCACGCCGGAGATGGAATTCGTCGCCATACGCGAGAATCTGCGCCTGGAAGAGATGCGCGAGCGCGGCCTGTTGCAGCAGCACCGCGGGGTCGGCTTCGGCGCCAGCGTGCCTGCGCGCGTGACCCCGGAGTTCGTGCGTGACGAGGTGGCGCGTGGCCGCGCCATCATTCCCGCCAATATCAACCACCCGGAACTGGAGCCGATGATCATCGGTCGCAACTTCCTGGTGAAGATCAACACCAACATCGGCAATTCGGCGGTGACCTCCTCGATCGCCGAGGAAGTCGAGAAGATGGTGTGGTCCGTGCGCTGGGGCGGCGACACCCTGATGGACCTGTCCACCGGCAAGCACATCCACGAGACGCGCGAGTGGATCCTGCGCAATTCGCCGGTGCCGGTCGGCACCGTGCCGATCTACCAGGCGCTGGAAAAGGTCGAGGGCCGCGCCGAGGACCTGACCTGGGACATCTTCCGAGACACGCTGATCGAGCAGGCGGAACAGGGCGTGGACTACTTCACCATCCATGCCGGTGTGCGCCTGGCCTGGGTGCCGCTCACCGCCAGCCGCGTGACCGGCATCGTCTCGCGCGGCGGTTCCATCATGGCCAAATGGTGCCTGGCGCACCACCGGGAGAGCTTCCTGTACACGCACTTCGCCGATATCTGCGAGATCATGCAAGCCTACGACGTGTCTTTCTCGCTCGGCGACGGGCTGCGGCCCGGATCGATCGCCGACGCCAACGACGCCGCCCAGTTCGCCGAACTGGAGACCCTGGGCGAGCTGACGCGCATCGCCTGGGAGCACGACGTGCAGGTGATGATCGAGGGGCCGGGTCACGTGCCGATGCAGCTCATCCGCGAAAACATGGAAAAGGAACTGCACGACTGTCACGAGGCACCGTTCTACACGCTCGGCCCGCTGACCACAGACATCGCGCCCGGGTACGACCACATCACCTCCGCCATCGGCGCGGCGCAGATCGGCTGGTACGGTACGGCCATGCTCTGCTATGTCACGCCCAAGGAACACCTGGGCCTGCCGGACAAGGCGGACGTGCGCGAGGGCATCATCACCTACAAGATCGCCGCGCATGCCGCGGACCTGGCTAAGGGACACCCCGGGGCCCAGGTGCGCGATAATGCCCTGTCCAAGGCGCGCTTCGAATTTCGCTGGGAAGACCAGTTCAATCTCGGGCTCGACCCGGAGAAGGCGCGTGAGTTCCATGACGCCACGCTGCCGAAGGATTCCGCCAAGGTCGCCCATTTCTGTTCCATGTGCGGACCGAAGTTCTGTTCCATGAAGATCAGCCAGGACGTGCGCGAGTATGCCGCCGGCCGGGGCATCGGCAACATCGATCTGGCCATCGAGACCGGGCTGTCGGAGAAGGCCGCCGAGTTCAAGGACGGCGGCGCGGAGATCTACCACAAGGCGTAGCCCGGTAACGGGATCAAATCCCGGTTTCTCGTAACTACCCGTGCGGCCCGGATTGGCCGGGCCGCATGGAAAAACCGGGATCCGTCCCCGGTTCCCGCGGGTTCAGGCCGTGGATTTTTTAATTGCTTCTCCAGCCGCTGGACGATGTAAAATGCGGCAATCCCGAGGCGGTTTTTCATGAAGGACGTGTAATGAGCCAGACCAACGCCAATTTCAGCGGCCGCATGCTGCTGCGCATGATCGTGCTCGGGGCCATCGTGGTGATTGCCCTGATCGCGAACGTCAAATTCATCGACGAGCTGTATTTCACCCGTCAGCTGACGGCCACCGGCTATATCATCAACGGCGGTATCCTGGTGATCTTCCTGCTCGGGATGACCAAGATCGTACTGTCGCTGATGCGCTACATGCGCGAGGAGGTTGCGCTGGAGCGCGTGAGCGCGCACCTGGAAAGCGGACATGAAAACCCGCTCAAGGGCGTCAACGCACGTTCCATCATCGCGCGCCGCTATAACACCCTCAGCCGGCTGAGCGAGCAGTACGCGAAGATCAATCACAGCGCGTTGGCGGCCACCCTGCTGGCGGTCGAAAGCACCCGCACCAGTTTCGCCAAGTATGTCAGCAACATCCTGATCCTGACCGGTGTGTTCGGCACCATCGTGTCACTGTCCATTGCGCTGGCCGGCGCCTCCAACCTGCTGGATGACCTGCAGGGAACCGGCAGCATGGGCATGGTGATACACGGCATGTCCACGGCCCTGTCGACCACCTTCACCGCCATCCTCTGTTACCTGTTCTACGGTTACTTCTACCTCAAGCTGGGTGATGCCCAGTCCAACGTGCTGGGAAAGGTGGAGGAACTGACCTCGATCTACCTGCTCCCGCGTTTCTCTCACGACAGTGAGAGCCTCCTGCACCAGGTGACCGGTCTGGTCAGCGGTCTGCGCGAGGCGGCCGCCGGCATGAAACAGGCTCAGGAGGACTTCGCCTCGGCCGGCGACAGTCTGGATGCGACCATCGGCGGCCTGGCAGAGAGCGTCACCCGGGTCACGGGCGACATCAGCCAGGTCAAGCAGCTGCTGCGCGAGGGGTTTCGGTTGCCAAGCGCCGGTAATTGAGCATGGACGAGGGGTTCATCGATCTCCGGCCAGCCGGTGACTTCAGCACCGGCGGTGACAGCTTCTGGCCATCGTTCACCGACATCATGATGGTCGTGGTGATGATCTTCATGATCACCAGCACCATCCTGATGCTGCGCAACTGGGAGCTCGTGCGCGAACTCCGGGCCACCATCGAGTCGGAACGCCAGGCCGAGGCGCTGGCGCAGAGCGCCAGCCGCACCAGCGCGACGCTGGAGGAGCGGCTCGCGCAGGCACAGAGCGAAATCTCCGAACTGCGCATGCAGCTGATGCGCAGCAACGAGCAGAACAAGACGACCTCCCGGGAACTGGTGCAGGCGCGCCAGCAGCTGCGCACGCAGGAAAGCACCCGCAAGGGGCTCGAGGCGCGGCTGCACCAGTCGGGCCTGGACCTGCGTCTGGCAAAGGAGAATCTGAAGCAGAAACAGGAAGAACTGTCGCGCCTGCAGGAAAGCTTCGCCGAACTGGAACAGCTCGAGCTGGTGCACAGCGACGAGCTGACCGCGCTGCGGCAGCAGTATGCCGATTCCGAGCTGAAGCTGACCAGCCTGCAGGGCACCTATGACGAACTCAGCGTCAAGTACAACAAGCTGATCAAGCCCGCGCGCACCGCCGTCGGCAAATACCTGGTGTCGGTGCGTTACAGCAAGGAAGGCGGCGCATATCTCCTGGAATTCAAGACCATGGAAGAGGATGACTATGAAAAGGTGGACCGCAAGGAACTCGACAAGCGCCTCTCGGCCCTGAAGGACGAGTACGCGGGCCAGCTTTATGTCAAGGTCATCATACCGAAGGACAGCGGGCTGTCCTACAACGAAGCCTGGGGTTTCACGCAGGATATCCTGACCAGCTACGACTACTACTACCAGGAGTAGGATCCGGCGCCTTCACTGCAAGGTCATGATATCCCCCAGCGCCTGCTGCATGTCCGCCACGCTCACGTGATGGGCCCAGTAAGGCTCATCGAGCTGCTGGCAACGCAGGCGGAACACCTCCGGCTGCCGGTCGGAGTGCAGGGAGAGGGTAGTGGTGGACATCACCGGATTGTAATCCCCGCCGCCGAGTGCCAGGCCGGCCACCATCAGGCCGTCCCGGCCCGCCATGAAGCGGTCGCGGTGTATACCGGTCACGGTGAAGCTATCCGGCTGCACTGTGCGCGCGACCGGCGCGACGGAATGCAGCTCGAAGATGCAATGCGGGGAGTATTCCGCGGCGGTATTGGTGGACCTGACCTGGCCGGACTGGATGTAGACACTGGCGTAATTCGGGCGGATAGACAGCGCCCGGTTGAGCGTGACGCTCGTCAGCGCTGGCTTCGGGGTAGACCCGAGCGGGAAGCGGTAGCCCGTTGTCGACTGGCAGGCGCCGAGCAGCAGGGTAGCCGCAAGCAGGGCAGGAATGCGCATCATTCACTCACGCTAGGCAGGCCATCAAGCCACCTTTTTTGACCGCCGGGCGGGCGGCTAGTTCTCCGGCAGGCGTTCGCGCAGGGCCTCGCGGTCGATCCACCAGTTATCGCCGACGATGGCATCGAGCATGACAGCCAGCCGGGATAGCAGTTCCGGCACGTCATTCAGGCCGAGGATTTCCGTCCACATCCTGATCATCTCGGGGTCATTCTCGATGCCGCGATGGCGCTTCGCCACGTCGGCGACCAACTGGTTGGTATAGAACGTCAGGTTGTCGTGCTCCTTGCCCTCGCTGCGCAGATCGGCGATGTAATGGGCTACCATGGCCGCGACCGCGCCGCCGTCGGATGCGTCCGGCGTCTCGTCGACGATATGCTGCAGCATGGTGACGGTCAGCGCGGCCGGCACCGGATAGGTGATCGACAGCCACACGCCATTGCCCAGTGCCGCCAGCGATTCCGGCTGGTCGCTCTGGAACAGGACGTCACAGGCCTCGACGGCCTCCTGCCAGGTCTCCGCTGCGGCGAAGGCGTCGAATGACTCGCGCGCCAGTGCCCAGCACTCCTCGCGTTGCTGCAGCCCGAGCAGGGTCTCGGCCACGTCGAGTTGCAGTCGCGCGCGCTGCGCCGGTTCGGTATCCGCCGGCAGGGCCGCCAGCTCTCGTTGCTGCTCAAGCAGCTGGGCCTTGAGCGAGGGACGGGAATCGGACAGGTCGATGCCGCGCTTGTCCCCGATCACCATGTTTTCAGGATTGATGTCTTTCATTTATCTGCCTGTGGCTGTACGGCTGCCGGAAGCCGGCCGCCCGCCACCGTCGGCCGGGAAATCGGCGGATGCCGGCTTGCAGACCCCGTGCAGAGAGAACCGCAGGGTGGCAAGGTCGCCGAGTACCCAGGTGGCCGGCGCCTTGATGCCGCCAACCGTGCCGGGATTCACCAGCCAGGTGCGGCTGCCCGCGAGGTTGTCGACGAGGCGGATGTCCGCCTTGTGATCATGGCCACAGCATACCAGGTCCCAGTCGCCGGTTGCGGCCATGGCTTGTGCGTAATGGGGGTAGTGCACCAGGAAGATCCTGCGACCGGCCAGCTCGATACCGGCATCCTGGCCGTAGTAATGCGTGCGATTGGCGGGCCTGGCGGCGATACGGCCCATCATGTACAGGTCGCCTCCGTTGTTGCCGTGGATGACGTGCACCGGGATATTAAACGGCCGTATCACCTCCAGCGTACTCGGCGCGACAACGTCCCCGCAGTGCAGCACGGCCGCGGCGCCGGCGGCCACCGCGGCGGCGACGGCGGCCTCGAGCAGTTCACGGTTGTCGTGGCTGTCGGAGAGGATGCAGATTTTCATGGCGGTCAGGGGTCAGACCCCATCACTTTGCCCGCATATCCCGTGATCCCTCATCGTTCAGGTGAGTTGCAGGAATACAAGCAATGTATGGGATCTGACCCCGGTTTACGGTTACAGCAACGGCACGATCATCAAGGCCACGATGTTGATGATCTTGATCAGCGGGTTGATGGCCGGGCCGGCGGTGTCCTTATAGGGGTCGCCCACGGTATCGCCGGTGACCGCCGCCTTGTGCGCGTCGGAGCCCTTGCCGCCGTAGTTGCCGTCCTCGATGTACTTCTTGGCATTGTCCCAGGCGCCGCCGCCGGTGGTCATGGAGATCGCGACGAACAGGCCGGTGACGATGGTGCCGATCAGCAGCCCGCCGAGCGCCTCGGGGCCCAGGGCCAGCCCGACCACCACGGGGATCACGACCGGCAGCAGGGACGGGATGACCATCTCCTTGATGGCGGCCTTGGTGAGCATGTCCACCGCCTTCGAGTAATCCGGCTTCTGGGTGTGTGCCATGATGCCGGGCATCTCGCGGAACTGGCGGCGCACCTCGTTGACGATGCCGCCGGCGGCGCGGCCCACGGCCTCCATCGCCATGCTGCCGAACAGGTAGGGCACCAGGCCGCCGATGAACAGGCCGATCAGTACCATGTGGTTGTCCAGCGAGAAGTTCAGCGCCGTGCCGGTATGTTTGCCGAGGGCGTGGGTATAGTCGGCAAACAGCACCAGCGCGGCGAGACCGGCCGAGCCGATGGCGTAGCCCTTGGTGACCGCCTTGGTGGTGTTGCCGACCGCGTCCAGCGGGTCGGTGATGTTGCGGATCTTCTCGTCCAGCTCGGCCATCTCGGCGATACCGCCGGCGTTGTCGGTGATCGGGCCGTAGGCGTCGAGCGCCACGATGATACCGGTCATCGACAGCATGGAGGTCGCGGCGACGGCGATGCCGTACAGGCCGGCGAGCTCATGGGCGCCCCAGATGCTGGCGCAGATGGCCAGCACGGGAATTGCCGTGGCCTTCATGGAGACGCCCAGGCCGGCGATCACGTTGGTGCCGTCACCGGTGGTGGAGGCCTCGGCGATGTGCCGTACCGGCTTGTACTCGGTGGCGGTGTAGTACTCGGTGATGACCACCATGGCTGCGGTCAGCGCCAGGCCGATCAGCGCGCAGTAGTAGAGCATGCGCGTGGCAATGGATACATCCTCCAGCATGATGCTGTCGCCCAGCACCCAGGTGGTGACCGGATAGAAGGCGATGGCCGCCAGCACGCCGGCCACGATCAGGCCGCGGTACAGGGCGTTCATGATCTTGCCGCCTTCACGGGCCTTGACGAAGAAGGTGCCGATGATCGAGGCGATGATGGACACGCCGCCCAGCACCAGCGGGTACAGTGCGGCCTGCGCACTGCCGACCAGCAGGCCGCCCAGCAGCATGGTGGCGACGACGGTCACGGCGTAGGTCTCGAACAGGTCCGCGGCCATGCCGGCGCAGTCGCCGACATTGTCGCCGACGTTGTCCGCGATCACCGCCGGGTTGCGCGGATCGTCCTCCGGGATGCCCGCCTCAACCTTGCCGACGATATCCGCGCCGACGTCGGCCCCCTTTGTGAAGATGCCGCCGCCGAGTCGTGCGAAGATGGAGATGAGCGAACCGCCGAAGGCCAGTCCGACCAGCGGGTGCAGCGGGTCGCTGACGCCGAGGCTGAGCAAAATCGCGTAGAAGCCGGCCACGCCGATCAGACCCAGGCCGACCACCAGCAGGCCGGTGATGGCGCCGCCGCGGAAGGCGATCTGCAGGGCGGCATCCAGCCCGTCGTTGGCGGCCTGCGCGGTGCGTACGTTGGCGCGCACCGAGATGTTCATCCCGATGTAGCCGGCCAGCCCGGAGAACAGCGCGCCGATGGCGAAGCCGATGGCGGTGGTCCAGCCAATCTTGGAGAAACCGATGATCAGCAGCAGGACGATGCCCGCCATGCCGATGGTGGTGTACTGTCGGTTCAGGTAGGCCTTGGCGCCTTCCTGAACCGCGGCGGAGATTTCACGCATGCGGTCACTGCCGGTCGGTTTGGACAATATCCACTGGATGGACAGCCCGCCATAAACCAGTGCACCCAGACCGCAGGCCAGTGCAAAGATGAGTTCAGTCGACATCAGGTTTCTCCTTTCATCGTTTTGGGTTCAGCGGATCAATGGCAGCGGATCAATGGGGGATCAATGGGGTCAGACTCGATTGATCCGCTGTCAAAACGAACCTAACTGTCTCTGGATCAATCGAGTCTGACCCCATTGATCCTGTGATCCTGGGTTTCTTGAATTCAGTACCGGGTCTGAGTCCGAACAGCGTTTCCATGTCGAACTCCCGGATCAGGGCGTCCACGGCCGCCTGGCCGTGTTCCGCCTGTATCTCGGCAAGGATCAGCCGGGCCGCGTTCCGGTTGTAGCCGCCGCCCATGTTCACCTGGACGGCGAGCAGCTCTCGTGCCTTGGCCAGCGTCACGGGTTCCTCCCTGCGCAGCGACTGTCACAAGGATACGGCGGCCGCCGGGACACTTTGCCCCGGCCGGGGTCCCCGCCGTGTCCTTGTGGTGATCCGGTTATTTGATCTCGAAATCGTCCAGCTTGCGCTTGACGGCGATGTTCTTCAGTTGCACATACCTGGGCATGCCGTCCTTGCCGTACGGCGGATAATCCTCGCCCTTCATCAGCGGTCCGAGGTAATCGCGGCATTTTTTCGTGATGCCGAATCCATCCGCGGTGATGAAGTTCTTGGGCATCATCTTCTCGACGTTGGCCACCCTGGACAGGTTGGCTTCACCCACCTTCCAGCGGTACGGACTGTTCGAGGTGCGCACCACTGTCGGCATGACCGAATTCTTGCCGGCCAGCGCCAGCTTCACGGCTGCCTTGCCCATGGCATAGGCCTGCTCGACATCGGTCTTCGAGGCGATGTGGCGGGCGGCGCGCTGCAGGTAGTCGGCCACGGCCCAATGGTACTTGTAGCCGAGACCGTCGCGTACCATGTTGGCGATCACCGGGGCGACGCCGCCGAGCTGGGCATGGCCGAAGGCATCCTTCAGGCCCTGATCGGCCAGGAACCTGCCGTCGGCGTCATGCACGCCTTCCGAGACCACGATGGACACGTAGCCGTATTTTTCGACCTTTTCCCTGACCTTGGCCATGAAGGCCGCCTGGTCGAACGCGACCTCCGGGAACAGGATGACGATGGGGAGATCGACATCATCGGTGGCGGCCATCCCGCCGGCCGCGGCGATCCAGCCGGCATGGCGGCCCATCACCTCCAGTACGAAGACCTTGGTGGAGGTCTTCGCCATCGAGGCGACATCGAAGCTGGCCTCGCGCGTACTGACGGCGATGTACTTGGCCACCGAGCCGAAGCCGGGGCAGTTGTCGGTGATCGGCAGGTCATTGTCCACGGTCTTCGGCACGTGGATGGCCTGGATGGGATAACCGGTGGCCTGGGACAGCTGGGAAACCTTCAGGCAGGTATCCGCCGAGTCTCCGCCGCCGTTGTAGAAGAAGTAGCCGATGTTGTGCGCCTCGAACACCTCGATGAGCCGTTCATACTCGCGTTTGTTGGCTTCGAGGCTTTTCAGCTTGTAACGGCAGGAGCCAAAGGCGCCGCTCGGGGTATGGCGCAATGCCGCGATGTCCTTGGCGGATTCCTTGCTGGTGTCGATCAGGTCTTCGGCCAGCGCCCCGATGATGCCGTTGCGCCCGGCATAGACCTTGCCGATGCTGTCCTTGTGCTTGCGCGCGGCCTCGATGACACCGCAGGCCGAGGCATTGATGACTGCCGTGACACCGCCTGACTGTGCGTAGAACGCATTCTTTTTTGCTTTTGCCATGTGCTGACTCTCCGTAGCGTGTAGATATTACAAATCGGTAATCAATCGGTGTCAGATGCCATGCCAGGTCGCGTGCCCTGACCCCTTGTTTACATGCTAAATTCTGTCGCGCCCGCTGGCCACGTGATCCGCCTGCACCTGCAGCAGCGTCACCACGCATTCCGACAGGTCGTCGAATTCCTCTATGCCGGTGCCGTACATCTCGTGGACTCGGTAATAGAACTGGCAGCGATAGCGCGGCGAACCTGTCTTGCAGACGATGAAGTGGCAGCCATCATGTTGCCAGTAGGCCGCCGGGCAGGCAGTCAGTTCCGTGGCGTAGGGATCCAGGCGCAGTTCGGTGTCGGCCAGCTGGATTTCGATCGCTTCTTCGTAGCGTTCCTTGAGCGTGGTACGCACGATCCACAACTCACTGTCCGTGAAATCCTCGATTACGCTCATAGCCTTGTGCCGGATTGTGGGCCGCTGCGGACGGCACATCAAAGGGCAGGAATTCTAGCTCATAAACGGTTTGGTTTACAGGAACAACGGGTTAATAAGGTCATAAAAAATAAGGTCAAAGACCGGTCGCCTCGACGATGGACACGAAACGGGGCATTCAGGACGGATTTCGACCGGACGAGCGAATTTCCACGGCTGACGATCACCGGGCACGCCGAGGGAGCCACTCGAACTTACCGCCGACGGGTAACCGGTAACCCCAAAGCAGGGCATGCCGGGCAGCATAACTCGCAGATCCTGTTCGCCTGCATGCAGGTATGGCGATCCTGTCGTATACCCGGTGCGTTGCCTGATCCCGTCCCGGCCGGCTGATAATTTCATGCCGCGTGGACAGGTCGATGTTCGTCGAGTCGCCTGGGCCAGCCGGTGCCTACCTGGACGCGAGCCGGCGTCGACCCCGATCATGTTCTCGCACGCCTGCGCGGAGCAGATGCCGGGGATCAGGAACGGAAAACCGATGACATTGTCTTCCTCGATGTCGTTAAAATCGTTGATAATTCCCGAGGACGCTCGCGCTCCAGTCCTGTCGCGACCGCGGGGAATGATGAGATAGGCGCTAATATGACGATCTCCCGTCGGTGGTAGAGTCGGCCCGTCGAGGGGTTGGCACCTGCGCTCTGCCGGGTGTGCGTGGTGACTTACTGCACGTGCTCGTGCGGGTGCGCGAGTGCGCAGGATGGCTAAAACCTGATTTATTTCATGAACTTCGTTGACTTCTACCCTGTGCAGGGGGTAGCTTAACCGCTGTCCGGCGGGAAGACGGCCACGCAAGACGGCAGGCCTGAGTCCACAATTATTCAGCAGAACAGGAAGTTAATATTAATAGTATCAACCTACCAGGGGATGTCAGAGCGTCATGAGGATAGTACTGCTGGGCGCGCCCGGCTCGGGTAAGGGTACCCAGGCGAAACGTCTCGAGGAACTGTATCACCTGCCACAGATATCCACTGGCGACATGCTGCGCGAGGCCGTGGCAGCCGGCACCACCCTCGGACGCCAGGCCAAGGCCGCAATGGATGCCGGTCAGCTGGTCAGTGACGATATCGTGCTGGCGATTATCCATGACCGTATCATCCGCCCGGATGCCCGGAACGGCTTCATCCTGGACGGGTTCCCGCGTAACCTGCAACAGGCCGAGGCGCTGGATGCGCTGCTGGGCGGGCTGGGGCATCCACTGCACCTGGCCTTGCTGATATCCGTCGATGTCGATGCCCTGATCCAGCGGATGGTCGGGCGGCGTACCTGCCTGTCCTGTGGACGGATGTACAACGTGTTCTACGCGCCACCGCACATGGACGGTCGCTGCGACGCATGCGGTGGCAGACTGCGCCATCGAACCGACGATAATGAGGAGACCATCGGGAATCGCCTGCGTGTCTATGAGACCCAGACCCTGCCCGTGCTGGACTATTACCGTGCCCAGGAAAAGTTGCGCACCGTGCAGGGCATCGGTACGGTCGACAATGTGTTCAAGGCCATAACCCGGATCGTGGACAAGGTCAAGGCCAGCACCAGGACCGAGACCCGTCGCAACGATGCGATCCGCGCCGCCATCGCCAAGCACAAGGCCACCCGCAAGGCGGCCGGCAAGGCGACGGTGAAAAAGCCAGCGAGGAAAAAGCCGGCTGACACCCGGGCTGCCGAGGGCAATGCAGTCCGCCGGCCCGCCGCCGGTCAGGCCGTGACGAAGAAAAAGCCCGCCGGGGCTGCCCGGCAGAAGGCGGTGAGCAAGCCGGCTTCAGCCAAGGCAAGCACGGGCGCGAAGGGCGCCGGCAGGAAGCGGGACAGCGCCGGAAAAGCGGCAAAGAAGCACACCAGTACGACCGTAAAGAAGACCGTAAAGAAGGCCGTAAAAAAGACCGTAAAAAAGACAGTAAAGAAGACCACAAAGGGGGCCGCGGCTGCGCGACGTCCGGCGGGTAGCAAGAAACCGGCCGCCAGGACCAGGGCGTCTGGCACGAAGAAACCGGTCACCAGGAAACCGGCAGCGAAAAAGCCGGCCCGGAAGAAGGCGGCAGCCAGCAGGAAACGCTAGTTCCGGACCGGCCTGCTGCAGCCTGGCCATAGCGGATAGCGCAACGCCCCCCGATGGAACAACTGATTCGCTTCTGGTTCCGGCTTTGCCTGCTGAGGTCCGCACCCCAGGACATGCCCGCATCCCGGCGGGTGCTGGGTGTGTCGTTGTGCTGTTATGCGTCGGTGTCCGTGCTGCTGACGTCTCTGACCAACGGTTATCGTGATGGTGTACAGGTGGCCCTGCTGGAGCTGCTGCTGATGACGTTGTTCGTCGCCGGCGTGCTGTACCTGTTCCGTCGGCCGGCACGTTTCAGCCAGACTCTGGCGGCGTTGGCCGGCAGCGGCGGCCTGCTGGGGCTGCCGGCGCTGGCGTTGATCCGGGTGGCGGGAGCGGAGGTGGTTGCACCGCACCTGTCAACGGCCTGGCTGCTGCTGCTGTTTTGGAACCTGCTGATCAATGCCCATATCCTGCGCCATGCCCTGTCGAGTTCCCTGGCCATGGGCGCGATTCTGTCGGTCCTGTATGTTCTAGCGAGCACACAGCTGATCCTGACCGGTTTCCCACAACTCGTCGCCCGGTAATCCCCTGGGAGGTTCCTGCCCGTCATGCACATCCATATTCTTGGCATCTGCGGGACGTTCATGGGCGGTATCGCGTTGCTGGCACGCGGGCAGGGGGTCAGCGTCAGCGGTTCGGACGCCAACGTCTATCCCCCGATGAGCGCCCAACTGGCGGCGCAGGGTATTGCACTCGACGCGGGCTACGACCCGGCGCATCTCGACCCGGTGCCGGACTGCGTGGTGATCGGAAATGCCCTCTCACGCGGTAACCCGGCGGTCGAGCATGTATTGAATCAAGGGCTGGCATACACCTCGGGTCCGCAATGGCTGGCCGATCACGTGCTGCAGGGGCGCTGGGTGCTAGCCGTGGCCGGTACACACGGCAAGACGACGACCGCCAGCATGCTTGCCTGGATACTTGAGCATGCCGGCCTCGCACCTGGTTTCCTGATCGGCGGTGTACCGCGCAACTTCGGTATCTCCGCGCGCAGTGGCAGCGGCCCGTTCTTCGTGGTGGAGGCGGATGAATATGATACCGCCTTCTTCGACAAGCGCTCCAAGTTCGTGCATTACCGGCCACGCACGCTGGTGATGAACAACCTCGAATACGACCACGCCGATATCTTTCCCGATCTGGCGTCCATCGAAACCCAGTTTCATCATCTGGTCCGGACGGTACCCGGCAACGGCCTCATTGTCAGCAACGGCGATGATGCCAACCTGGCGCGTGTGCTGGCGCGCGGCTGCTGGACACCGCTGGAACAGCTCACGCTGCAGGCCGGCGATGCCCGTTGGCGGGGGGTGTTGAAGTCTGCCGATGGCAGCCGTTTCGACGTGGTACTGGACGGGGAACTGGCAGGCGCCGTGAACTGGTCGCAGCTTGGTGAGCACAATGTATACAACGCACTGGCGGCGGTTGCAGCGGCCCGGCATGCCGGCGTGCCGGTGCCGGAGGCGGTGGCGGCATTGTCGGAATTTCAGGGCGTGAAGCGCCGCCTGGAAGTCCGCGGCGAGGCGGGCGGTGTTACCGTCTACGATGATTTCGCACACCATCCGACTGCCATCGCGACCACGCTGCAGGGCCTGCGCCGGCGTGTCGGCAACGGGCGTATCCTGCTGCTGCTGGAACCACGGTCCAATACCATGCGGATGGGTGTGCACAGGGAGGCCCTTGCCGCTGCCACGCGGGGGGCGGATGCCGTCTGGCTGTACCAGCCGGCACAGCTCGGCTGGTCGCTGGTCGATGTGGCACGGACTCTGACGGTACCGGCTGCCGTGCTGTCATCGATAGACGAGATGGTGGCGGCCGTGGTCGCCGCGTCACATGCCGGTGATCATGTTCTGGTCATGAGCAACGGCAGTTTTGGAGGCATACACGACAAACTCCTGCTTGCGCTGCAGGAGTGAACATCCGGGTACGGACGGCGGTTCGGCCGCGAGTGGTCCGCCCGTTGATTGCGTCCTGATCAGGAGTGCCGGGGTGCGGCGGCGGTAGTGCGCCGGTGCAAACGCACCACGATGAGTAACAGACCCAGTCCGAGCAACGCGACGGTCGGTGGTTCCGGTACGCTGGTCGGCGGACAGCTCGTCGTACCCTGGCAGGTATTTCCACCCGTCTTGGGGCCGCCGGAACCGTACCATGCAAAGACACGGCCTGCATTGTGCAGGGTTCCGAGGAATCCCGGGTGTGTACCGAAGCCATAGGCGGCGAGTTGCGCGCTGTTGGACTGGCTCATCAGCTGGGTGGTGCTGAAGGCGTTCAAGGTCAGGTTGCTGGTGGTGCTCCGTATGCCGGTGATAACCGTACTGTACGAGCCGTATTGGCCAATCGTGCTGATCTGAATGGCCTGGGCCTGGGCGGCAAGGAAACACGCTGCCAGAAAAGTAATGAAATGCAGTGTCGTTTTCACGGGGGATCTCCTTTCCCGATGTCCTGTAAAATGAAATGCATATTACATACCAGTGTTAGCCGGATGCGGCAGTCTGTCGGGGACGACCACATAACTGTTTGTAAAATATTAATATATATATGTGTCAATTTTCTGTCTATCGGGATGCCTTCCCATATCGGGCGCGTGCCGGCCGGCGATATTGTAATTATTCATGACATATAGACGATGGCCGAACGGGGTATTGGCCGATATATGTTTGCCGGCAGAGACAGGGTGAAATTATTTTGAAATGAAATCAGTAAGATATTGTTTTCACATGGAGAGCCTTCAATTGTAAATAATGTTGACACCTGAAGCGCATAATGATATTTTGATTAAAATTCAGTATCTTACGTCATATCATACGGCGATCTCATGAGCCAGGGCAGGGAGTACCACGACTTGATGCGGCTGATCAGCGCCCGGCAGGGGGGACGACCACGCCGGTGGAAATGACAGTCGGCTACTACGGCTACCTGAGTGCGGCGATCGGTTTCGGCTTTCTCGCCGTATTGCTGCTGTTCAGCTGGCGCAGCGGCGTTCAGGGCAGACTGCTCACGGCCGTTGTGTTGTCGACTACGGTCTGGGCGGTGTTTTCGATGGCCGTGGCACTGGATGACAGGCAACAGCTCGGCGGCTACCAGATCTTCGAGGTCCTGCGCTATATCTTCTGGTACCTCTTCCTGCTCAAGTTGTTCGAACCGGCGGCGGACCGTATCGTCGGGCATCCCTATCTGAGACGTCGTGCGCGGTTGTTGTTCGCTGGTTTTGGCGTGGTCATGATCGCACTGGAACTGCTGAACCTGCATGTGCCCGGGTTCCACGATATCCATAACCTCACCGTGTTCCGCTACATGGGGCATGTACTACTGGCGGTGGGCGGATTGGCGCTCATCGAGCAGCTGTACCGCAACCTCACGGTGGTTCACCGGCGCTCGCTCAAGTACCTGCTCATCGGGACGGGGCTGATTTTCGCGTTTGATTTTTATCTGTACGCGAATGCGATGCTGCTCAAGGGGGTCGACAGGGAGCTGTGGGAGGCGCGCGGCTTCGTCAACCTGTTTGCCGTGCCGATGCTTACACTATCGGCCGCCCGTAACAAGGACTGGTCGCCGAATATATTCATTTCGCGCGATATCGTGCTGCATACCACGGCCATCGTCGGCAGCGGGCTGTACCTGCTGGTGATGGCGGCAGCCGGTTATTACCTGCAGGAATACGGCGGCAGCTGGGGCCGGATCGCCAAGATTGCCTTTCTGACCCTCGCGGTGATCTTCCTCGTCGTGGTACTGTTTTCCGTGCAGCTGCGACGCCAGCTGAGGGTGTTCCTGGGCAAGCACTTCTACCGCAACAAATACGACTACCGCCGCGAGTGGCTGTCGCTGACCGCTGCCCTGGGCGAGACCGGAGAGGATACCGACAGCCAAAAGACGGCCATCCGGGTACTGGCCCAGCTGGTGGACGCACGGGCAGGGTTGTTGTGGCTGCGCGATGAGCGAGGGGATTATCCCTGCGTTGCCGGCTGGGAGCTACGGCGCCTGGACAACGTCGAGCCTCCCGATTCCAGCCTGGTGCAATTCCTCGCCGAAAGTGGCTATGTGATCAACCTGCTGGAGATGGAGTCACGACCGGAAGAATACGAAGGGTTGGAGTTGCCTGCCTGGCTGACCGACATCGAGCACGGGTGGCTGGTCGTACCACTCCCGGGGCGGGATTCACTGCTGGGTTTCGTGGCCCTGGCCCGACCGCTGATCGTCCGGGAGGTCAACTGGGAAGACCGGGACCTGCTGAAGACGGCGGCGCGCCAGGTGGCCGGCAACCTGGCGGTGGTACTGGCCTCGGATGCGCTGGCCCAGGTAAAACAGTTCGAGGTGTTCAATCGCCTGTCCGCCTACATGGTGCATGATCTGAAGAACATAGCCGCCGGACTGGAGATGGTCGCCAAGAATTCATCACGGCACAGGGAGAATCCTGCATTCCTCAATGACGCTTTCGAGTCGGTGTCGACGGCAGCAGCGGACATCAAGCGCCTGCTTGAGCAGTTGCGCAGCAAACACATTCTGTCCGGGAAAAAGGTGCTGATCGATATGCCGGACCTCCTGCAGCGTGTTATAGAAAGACGTTCCACCAGCGAGCCCGTCCCGGTATGCGAGGCTGCCACCGGCGCATTCCAGGTTACGGCCGACCGGCAGCGCCTGGAGAACGTGCTGGTGCACCTGGTGGAAAATGCCCAGCAGGCGACCGAAGCAGCGGGGTATGTACGGATGGTCCTGTACAGGCAGGGCACGGCATGCGTGGTGGATATCAGCGACAACGGACACGGGATGGATTCCGATTTCATACGCAACCGTCTGTTCAAGCCGTTCGATACCACCAAGGGTAACGCCGGCATGGGCATCGGCATGTACGAAAGCCGCGAGTTTATCCGTCAGCTCGGCGGCGAGATTTTTGTCAGCAGCACACCGGGCGAGGGCACTACCGTCTCGCTGCATTTCCCGTCGGCGCAGGCGGCCGAGGACATGTCGTCCGTGCAGTCGTGACGCGGCTGCACGGAGGATCGCCAGGGAATTATTAACGTACTGTACGGGTAACTACACATGAACGACAGCCACCTGAAACCCCTGCTGGTCGTAGAGGACAACACGGCACTGCAGAAACAGCTCAAATGGGCCTTCAACGGTTATGAAGTCCATCTCGCGGATACGCGTGAATCGGCGATCGACCAGCTGCAACGCCACCGACCACACGTAGTCACGCTCGACCTGGGATTGCCGCCCGATACCGCCAATGCCTCCGAGGGACTCGCGGTGCTGGAGCAGATCCTGCAGCTGGCGCCGCACACCAAGGTCATCGTGGTGACCGGTAACGATGCCCAGGAGGTGGCGCTAAGGGCGGTATCGCTGGGTGCCTACGACTTCTACCAGAAACCGGTCGATCCCGAGGTGCTGGCACTGATCGTCGATCGCGCCAGCAACCTCTACGACCTCGAGGAAGAGAACCGGCGCCTGCTGGCCGAGCGTTCGGCCAATGCGCTCGACGGTATCATCTATACGAGCGCCTCGATGCAGGAGGCCTGCCGGATGGTCGAGAAGGTGGGGCCGACCGGCGTGACCGCACTGGTGACCGGGGAAAGCGGCACCGGCAAGGAATTATTCGCGCGCGCCCTGCATGGCCTGAGTGCCCGCCGTGACGGCCCCTTCGTCGCGGTTAACTGTGCAGCCATACCCGAGACCCTGCTTGAAAGCGAACTGTTCGGGTATGAAAAGGGCGCGTTCACCGGTGCGGTCCGGCAGAATCCGGGCAAGATCGAGTATGCCAGCGGTGGCACCTTTTTTCTCGACGAGATAGGCGACATGCCGTTGCCGCTGCAGGCCAAGATGCTGCGCTTTCTGCAGCAGCATGAGGTCGAGCGTCTCGGTGGCCACAAGCCGATACCTGTCGACGTGCGTGTCATCTGCGCCACCCACCGCGATCTCGGCGAACTGATCAAAACAGGTGGATTCCGTGAAGACCTGTACTACCGGATAAGTGAAATCGTTATTCATATCCCGCCATTGCGGGAACGCGTAGGCGACCGTCTGCTGCTGGCGCGCAGCTTCCTGGAAAAATACGCCGGCGAAAACAGCCGCCGCTTCCGCGGATTCAGCGAGCAGGCATGCGAGTGTATCGAGGCCTATGACTGGCCGGGCAACGTGCGCGAGATGGAAAACCGGATCAAACGCTCGGTCGTCATGGCCGAGGGCAACATCATCAGCTCGCAGGACCTGGGACTGCAGGAAGATGCGGGTGCCGCGTTGCCGCTGAGTCTGCGCGCGGCACGCGAGGAGGCGGAACGCAAGGTCATCCAGCGCGCGCTGGGTATCAACAACTACAACATGTCCCATACCGCCGAAGCACTGGGTATCAGTCGGCCGTCACTCTATAACCTTATGAAGAAGCTGGATATGGAAGGTGCTGACAGGAACGAGGCCTGACGGTTTGCCGGAGCACGGCGGACTGCCTGCGGCAGGCTGGAGGGGTTCGGGCGTTGCGCTGGTGGGCACGCTCGTGCTCATCCTGTTACTGTACAGGGATACGACGGTTTATCTGGCTGCGTCGTGGTCCCGTTTCCAGGACGGTCCCTATGGACACGGTTTCCTCGTGCTATTCGTCGTGATCTACCTGATCTATCGCCGGCGCGACCGGTTGCGCGCGCTGGTGCCCTTTCCCGCTGTCCGCGCGCTGCCGGCGGTCGCCGTCTGCGTACTGGTATGGCTGGCGGCTTCGCTCGCGGACGTCCAGATGCTGCAGGCCATCGTCCTGCTGCCGCTGATCCTGGCCGTGACATGGGCGATGGCGGGTGCTGCTGTCACCCGCCTGTTGCTCCTTCCCGTCTTGTTTACCGTGTTCGCACTGCCTGTCTGGTCGCCGTTGCTGCCCCTGCTGCGTGCCATGACCTCAGCCGGGGCCTTTTTCCTGGTGCGATTGTCCGGAATCACCGCCTATCTGAAGGACTATGAGGTGCAGCTGCCCTACGGGCAGCTGTCGATCGAGGCCGCGTGCAGCGGGCTCAATTACCTGCTCGCCGCGCTGACGCTGGGCGTATTCTATGCCTGGCTGAACTACGGTAATTACCGCTCCCGCCTGCTGGTGATCGGGGCCGCGGCCGGCGCTGCGCTGCTGGCAAACATCCTGCGCGTATTCATCATCGTTTACCTGGCCTATGTCACGGAAATGCAGCATCCGTTGGTAAGAGACCACCTGATGCTCGGCTGGTACCTGTTCGGGGCGCTGGTGCTGGTGCTGCTGTTCATCGATCATCTGGTGTATCGGCGTCGGGCGCCCGCCCCGGAAATCGCCCCGGCTTCCATCACCGTGGCCGGCCGTGTCGTCGGCGGGCGTGGCCGTCTGCGGCGCAACCTGGTGCAGGCGGCCGTCCTCGGCCTGATCGTGTCGGGACCGGCCGCGGCGTGGTGGTTCAGGCAGCCCGTGGCGGCGTTCCCGCCGGCGGCTCTGCGGCTGCCGCCGGGGCAGGCCGGCTGGTCGGGGCCCGTTTCAGTGAATGACGACTGGCTGCCTGTCTACCACGGCGCAAGCCAGCTCCGGGGTGGATACTACAAGCACGGTATGCAGGTATTGCTGTATATTGGCTACTACCCGCGGCAACGCCAGGACAGTGAACTGGTCAACGAACTGAACAGCATCAGCGGCGGTCCAACCTGGCAACTGTCCGGCAGGCAAAGCCCGGTTGTCAGTCGCGAGGGGCAGCGATACCTGGAAACCGACCTGGCAGCCGCTGACGGACGGCATCGCCTGGTCTGGTACCGATACCGGGTCGCCGGACATTATACCGTCAGCGAATATATGGCCAAGGCGCTGCAGGTCGCCGGCCTGGCGGCCGGGCGGCAGGAGGCCAGCGTTATCGCGCTGGCCTCGGACAGCGGCGAAGATCAGGCACGCGTACGCAGCGCGCTGGAGGAATTTCTTACCGCGATGGAACCGGCGCTGCGCCGGATCGTCGACGGCCAGCCAAGAGTACAGGGGAATGACAGGTGATATCGACCCGTATGGCAGCAAGGAAACTCGGCATACTGGTCCTGCTCGTGTTGTCGATGCAGGCCTGCAGCGACTGGTTCGCGGACGAACAGCACCTGATGGACAAGGCCACCGGTTATCTGGATGTGCGCAACTTCAGTGCCGCCGCAATCGAGCTGAGAAATGTACTGCAGGCGAACCCGGATAATGCACGGGCCCGTTACCTGCTTGCCGGCATTAACCTGGACTATGGTGATTTCGAAACCGCGATAAAGGAGTTCAGACATGCGGAGAAGGCCGGCTGGAGCGTTGAAGAAGCGCGTATCGGTATAGCCCGTTCACTGCTGGGCATGGGTCGATTCGAAGACCTGCGCGAGGTCACGCAACCTGATGTGTCCACCACGACTTCCGGTCGGGCAAATCTGCTGGCCCTGCAGGCCATTGCGGAGGCGGGTCTTGGAAATACGGAACGGGCCGGGGAACTGGCAGCGCAGGCGGCTGAGCAGGATCCGGCGGCACTTCAGGTGATCAAGGCCAGGGTGCAGCTGCACATGCTCGCCGGTCAACTAGACCAGGCGCGGGATATCCTGAACGCAGGTGCCCGGCATTATTCCGACAACCAGGAACTGCTGTTGGTGGATGCCACCTTACGCCAGCGCAGCGGTGACGGGGCAGGGGCGGTAGGTCGCTACCAGCGGGTCATGGAACTCGATCCGCCGGGTTTCATCTCGCAGTACGGTCGGGATGCCCGGTTGCAGATCACCCAGCTGCAGATTATCGCCGGGGAATACAAGCTCGCCGAAACGACCCTCAAACCGCTGTTCGGGAGGGACCCCAAGGATCCGCTTACCAATTATCTTGGCGGTGTCCTGGCATTCGAGCAGCATGACTACACCCGTGCGGAACAGTTGCTGTTGAAGGTCCTGAAACTGGCGCCCGAGCACAACCCCTCGCGTCTGCTTTATGGCACGGTGAATTTCGCCGAAAAGAACTACGAACAGGCCGCCTATTTTCTTGCCAAGTATCTTGATGCCGCTCCCGACAACCTGGAAGCCCGCAAGCTGCTGGCGCGTACCTATATACTCCTGGACCGCACCGACGAGGCACGCGCCATCCTGAAAGACGCGCAGTCCGGACAGACGGACGATGCCGAGTTGCTCGCGCTGGTCGGCCTGTCCGATCTGGCCCGGGGTAAACAGCGCACGGGTATCGCCGAACTCAAGAAGGCACTGAAGCGCGATACCGGCAGCCTGCCGATCCGTATCGAGCTGGCGCGGGCGTACATCGACGCCGGCGAAACCGGCCTGGCGATGAAGGAACTCAGGTCGATCCTGGCGGACGGCGGTGACCAGCAGCAGACCGGGATGCTGCAGGTGCTGGCCAATCTGCGTGCCGGGGACTCCAACGAGGCCATCAAGCTGGTGCTGAAGATGCTGCACGGCCACGAGGACGACCCGGCGCTGCAGACCCTGGCCGGAAACGTGTTTGCCGCCAGCGGTGATTTCGCCGAAGCACGCCGGTATTTGCAGCGCGCGCTGGTTCTCAAGCCTGACCTGCCACCGGCCGTGTTGTCACTGGCCAGCCTCGAGGAACGGGAGAGCAACTATCCCGCGGCGACCCGGCTTTACCAGCAGCTGGTCGATATGAACCTGAAAACCACCCTGCCCATGCTGGCGCTGGCGCGTGTTGCGGAGCAGCAGGGGGATAACGAGACCATGCTCGACTGGCTGCAGCGCGCCGTCGAGTCTGCACCGGACGATAACGAGCCACGCCTCCTGCTGGCGGAGTATTACCTGCATGCTGGTGCGATTGAAAAGGCGTGGCCGCTGGTTAAGACGGCCCTGAAAAAGACGCCGCAGGCAGTGGAAGTGCTCGTCATGCAGGCGCGGCTGTTGATGGCGGAACGAAAATACGGGGATGCGCTGGATGTGCTTAACGGTCTGTTATCCTCTGATCCTGACTCGGTTGTTGCACATACCCTGCTCGGTGAATGCTACCTGGAACTAACCCGGTATGCAGAGGCACGCGAACAGCTTGAGACCGCGCTGGACACGGAACCCGACAGCGTGCCAGCGATGGCCCTGCTGGCCAGACTGGAAATCGAGAGCGGTTCCAGCGATCATGCGCTGGAACTCAGCAAGCAGATCCAGACGGCCTATCCCGAGTTCTATCTCGGGTATGAACTGTCCGGCGATACCCTGACCGTGCGTGGTGATTACAAGGGTGCGGGTCGTGAATACGCGCAGGCGCGCGAGCGTCTGCAGCAGGTCGATCTCGTGATCAAACAGGCCGAGAACGCCAGCCGTTCGGGTAACAGCGCCGCTGCCGCGGGTTACCTGCAGGAATGGCTCGCTGAGCATCCGGATGACGTCAGGGCCATGCAGTTTCTGGGTACGACCTGGCAGAACATGGGTATGACGGATCTCGCCATCAAACAATATGAACAGGTCCTGGAGCTGGATCGGGAGAATGCGGTGGCCTTGAACAACCTGGCCGGGTTGTACCTTCAGGCAGGCAAACCTGAGGCAACGGCACTTGCGCAACGGGCGCTGAAGGCGGCGCCGGACAATCCCGGTGTGTTGGATACCTATGCCTGGATCCAGATCCGGCAGGGCAAGACGCAGGAGGGGCTGCGCCTGCTGGAGAAGGTCATCACCCAGTTGCCGGACAACCCGGAAGTGCGCTACCACCACGCGGTGGCCGTCCTGCAGGCAGGAGACCGCGAGCGCGGGGAGCGCCTGCTCAGGGCGCTCCTGAACGAGGCCGGCGCGTTCGTCGGGCGTGACGAGGCGCTGCGGATGCTGGCTACAAGCGCCAGTCAGGGGCCGAGGTGACCGGCGCAGCGGCATGTAGCCGCCGGCAAGACGTGGAGAGGGGCACCATCGTTCCTGCAGCGACTGTATTAATGGGCACGGAATCCGCGGCAGCGAGACATGCGTTGAAGGGCGGTATGTCATCGCCGGGCCGGGTCTGGCATCCCGGCCCGGATGTCACGCAATCAGGGAGTCTTGATACGTGGAACAAAAAAAAGCCGCCTCTGGGGGCGGCTTCGACAGTCGAACGCCGGGCGGCTCAGGTCATCTTTCTGAGACGGTTGGCGACACCGATCCCGACGAGACCCAGACCAAACAGCGCGATCGTGCCAGGCTCGGGAACCGTCTGGCTGGAGAAGCTGCCCCCCGACTGGCTGTATATCCATTTGCCGCTGGTGTCGGTGTAACCTGCACTGCTGCCATCCGAATTGGTGATGCGGAAGAAGCCGGAACCGGCTAGCACCAGGGTTGAGAAGTTGCCGGAATTGCCACTGATGATCTGGACACTGTTCAGGGTGAAGCTGTACAGCAGGCCGTTGTGGCTGATCGACCAGATCGTCTTCGACGGAATATCAGTAAACAGGAAATTGTACATGGTCAGTCCGCCACCGATGCCGGTGTTCAGGCCGCCTAGGCCGCTGAACACGCCCGTGGGTGCCGGGAAGGAATTGACCCGGCTGCCGCAGGTCAGGAGACAATTGAAATTGATACCGAGCGCGGTTGTCCCGTTGTTGATGACCTTGCTGCCGCCACCGATATTGAGGGTGCCGTTGATCGCGACGGCAGCCGCGCTTCCGGACAATACCAGCAGACAGAACCCGATGAGTATGTGTGTAATCCTTTTCATATAGTGTTAACTCCAAAATGTTCTTGTGTAGAATACTCAAACGTATCCTGAGACCGATCCTGCAGCAGGGTATAGCAAGTTACATACCAGGATTACAACTTAATGATTTTTAAAGGTAAAAATGCTTTCGCGCCATTCACGGCGGCCGCAATTTGTAAAGATTTCGAACACCGGGAAGGGGGGCTGTAGGCCCTTCGCCGACAAATAAATGACTTGATCTTATTTAGGTGATATAAAACAGTGGATTACTCAAAGCGCGATGAGTGACAAAAATACTGACAACAGGGATTGTGGGCATTCGGCCTGGCCACCTGCCGTTTAATCGATTCGCGATATACGAGATTACATGTCGGAATATCTCATGGCACTCTGCCGATTCTGCCACGGCAACCGGGCCGCCGCCGGGGTACGCCGGGTTGTTCTTACCCAGACGGATACATCCCGAGCCGGTTGTCGTACAGGTACCATCCTGCCGCTTACTGCAGACAGACAAAGATGATTTCCATTCATGAGCAGATAACTGTTGCCTATGGCTATCTTCACGGACTATGGCGATACCGCTGGTCGGCGCTGCTGATCGCGTGGCTGACCGCCGTCGTCGGCTGGCTGGTGGTGTATTCCTTGCCGGACCTGTATTCATCCAAGGCGGTCATACACATCGACACCAGCTCGGTCATGCAGCCATTGCTCAAGGGACTGGTCGTCGAAACCAACCCCGAGCAGGAGTTCGACGTGATGACGCGCATGCTGATCAGTCGCGAGAATCTGCTGGCGGTGATTCGCGAAACGGATATGGATCATGCCATCACCAGTTCGGAGGAGCGGGAAAAGTTGATTGGCAAGCTGGCCAGCAACATCAATGTCAAGAACGTGGGCGGCATCGGAAGGAGCACCAGCGTCTACGAAATCAGCTACGAGTCCAATGATGCCGAAATGTCGTTCAAGGTCGTGTTCAACCTGCTCAATACCCTGATCGAGAACACGCTCAATTCGGGCCGCATGGATACCGTGATGGCGGAAGAGTTCCTCGATGACCAGATCAAGGAATATGAAAAGCGCCTGGAGCAGGGCGAGCAGCGGCTCGCCGAATTCAAACAGAAGAACGTCGGTTTCATGCCGAATGAAAAGGGCGGATACTATGACCGGCTGCAGCGCCAGCGGGACATGATCGATAACACCACCTCGGCGCTGGGTCTGGCCAAGCAGCGCTACAACGAGCTCAGGAAGCAGTTGTCCGGCGAGTCACCGATGATCGGCAGCAGTGCCTATTCCAAGGCGAATGCCGCCAAGCTGCGTAAATACAAGGAGCAGCTCAGTGACATGCTGACACAGTTCACGGAAGAGCACCCGGATGTGAAGGCGCTGCGCGCCAGGATCGCCGACCTGGAAAAGGGGAACGACTCGGATGTCGTGGGGGGCAGTGATTTCGCCAATGACAGCGATACGACGCTCAACCCCGTCTACCAGGATCTCAAGGCGCAGGAAAGCCGGGCACGGGTGGAAGTGAGCACCCTCCAGGTCCAGCTCGCCGAGCAGCGCCAGAAGCTTGCAGAGTTGCAGGAGTCGGTCGATATCATTCCACAGGTGGAGGCGGACCTGATCAAGCTGAACCGTGACTACGATATCACCAAGGAACGTTATCTCGCCCTGGTCGAGCGGCGCGAATCCGCAAGGCTTGCCCAAAAGGTGGAGAAGAACAACAGCCAGATCATCTTCCGGGTGGTGGATGCCCCGGTCGTGCCGTTGCTGCCATCGGGCCCGAACCGTCCGCTGTTGCTTTCCGGCGTGTTCCTGGCGGCACTGCTCGCCGGTGTGGGCTGGAGCATCCTGAGGTTCCTGCTGTACCCGACGTTCGTGGATTACAAGCAGTTACAGAAGATGATCGATTTGCCGGTGCTCGGTACCATCAGCCTGCAGATGACGCTCGAGAAGCGCCGGCAAAGACGGGTGGAATTGACCTCCTTTTTGCTGGTAGTCGTGTTAATGTTTGGTTTCTTTGGCGGGGTTGTCGTGTTCCAGCAGCAGGGTTCCGGGCAAGTCAGGACACTGCTCGCCGAATTAGTTAAATAGCCATGTTCACGGGCAGATTCGACAAGTACCGGCAGGACGCCGGTACAGAGGCTGACGCCGGAGACCGGGTGATACCCGGCGATACCGCTTCAGGTATCAGGATTGACGGAATGAAGAGCGCCGTATTGAACGATAGCCGCAAAACCCCGATTTCCGTAAAGGTCATGGACCGACTGCGCCGAATCGGTATGCTGGTGCCCGATAGCAGTCTCGGACCGGAGGTGCGGAACGAGTATCGCAGGATCAAGCGTCCGCTGCTGTCCAATGCCTTCGGAAAATCCGCATCGCTGGTCGACCAGGGCAACCTGATCATGGTAACCAGCGCCGTGCCCGGTGAAGGCAAGACCTATACTGCCGTCAATCTGGCGCTGGCGTTCGCCCAGGAGCGCGATAACACTGTGCTGCTGGTCGACTGTGATGTCAGCAAGCAGGGCGTCAGCCGCCTGCTGGGGGTCGAACGGCGTCGCCCGGACATCACCGACCTGCTGGCCAGCGAGAACATGCCGATCGAGGATGCCCTGCTGAAGACCGATGTTCCCGGTCTCGTCCTGTTGCCGGCCGGCAAGCCGCACGAATACATCACCGAGATGATCGCCAGCCAGCGCATGACGCGTCTGGTCAACGAATTCGCGACCCGCTATACCGACCGTATCGTGGTGTTCGACTCGCCGCCCATGCTGTCCACGCCGGAGTCCCAGGTCCTGGCGGGGATCGTCGGGCAGATCGTATTCATCATCGAGGCCGGCAAGACGCCGTTCACGGTCGTGCAGGATGCCCTGGAGATGTTACCCAGAGACAAGGCCATAGGCTTGGTGCTGAACAAGAGCGAGAGTATTTCCAACAGGGGCGGCTACTACTACAACTACTACGCCGCATACGGAGAGAAAGGAGTCCCTCCGGAGGACAGCGGCTAGGCGCGTGTCATGACTGTGGCAGATAATCATGATAAAAAATGCATTAACAGTTGACGTCGAGGATTATTTCCATGTCTCCGCCTTCGCTGCCAGCATCCGCCGGAGCGAATGGGATCGTTACCCGTTACGTGTGGCTGGCAACACCCGGCGATTGCTCGCGCTGTTCGATTCCAGTGGCGTCAAGGCCACGTTCTTCGTGCTGGGCTGGGTGGCCGAACGGGAGCCGGATCTGATCAGGGAGATCGCTGCGCAGGGTCACGAGGTGGCCTGTCACGGATACAGCCACCAGTTGGTCTACAACCAGACACCGGACGAGTTCCGCGCGGAAACCCTGCATTCCAAGGCCCTGCTCGAGGACATCATCCAGGCGCCCGTGCACGGCTACCGCGCAGCGAGCTACTCGATCACCGAACGATCCCTGTGGGCACTGGATATACTGGCGGAGGCGGGCTTCACCTACGACTCCAGCATTTTTCCGGTATTTCATGATAACTACGGTATCCCGGGTTCGCCGGAGGTTCCCTACGCGCTGAAATCACCCGCCGGCTACCCGCTGGTGGAATTCCCGCTGTCGACGGCACACGTGCTGGGTTACCGTCTGCCCATCGCCGGCGGCGGCTATTTCAGGCTTTATCCCTATCTGCTGACGAAACTGGGGCTCTCGCAGGTCAATGCGCGACAGGTACCGTTCATCTTCTACCTGCACCCCTGGGAAATCGATCCGGATCAGCCACGCATACAGGCCCGCTGGTTCTCGCGTTTCAGGCATTACAACAATATCGGCAAGTGCAATGACAGGTTGCGCCGGCTGATGCTTGATTTCCACTTTGGCAGTGCGCTTGATGTCTTGACTGGCCTCGATCTGGTGGAACCGCAGCCGGCCTAGTCGGGCAGTGGCTGCTATCCCACAGTCCTGCCGTGGTACCGGGAGAAGACCCTTGTCAGGATACCGTGTTACATCCGGCATCGTCGCAGTTGTGAATGATCTCGAACCGGTCTGGCGCGGTCTCGAGGCACGCGCGGACTGTTCCTATTTCCAGTCCTGGGGCTGGATCGGCATCTGGCTGGAACGTTTCGCAAGCGACCTCCGGCCGCTGCTGGTCAGGGTGTGGCACGGTGACGTCCTCGTGGGCCTCGGCATTTTTCTGTCGCGTCGACTCAGGCGCCGCGGACTGGTCCGTTCACGGGCCCTGTATCTCCACGAATATCCCTTCGATGGCCGGGACATGACCATTGAATACAATGGCCTGCTGGCAGATCGTGCGCACGTGCCGGGAGTCTATGCGGCGGTCATCGAGCACCTGTTCCAGTCCGGTTTGCAGTGGGATGAGCTGTTCTTCTCGGCCGTTGATGAGGCGGTCGATGGGGCGATCCGTGCTGCGGAACCCGTCTACCGGTCCAATGGAGGAAGCTACCGCCGACTCGAGGAATCCGTCAGCCGGGCGATCGATCTCGGCCGTACCGGTGAAGGGGTGGACGGTTTTGTTTCCGGCCTGGGCAAGAACCGCAGGGCACAGGTGCGCCGTGCGCTGCGCCTCTATCAGGAGGCCGGCGCCCTGCGGCTGGACGAGGCGGACGGCATCGGCCAGGCGGAGGACTTCCTGACCGGACTGAAAGCGCTGCACACGCGGCGCTGGCAGGCGAAGGGCAGGGGCGGTGTGTTTGCCAACCCGCTCTGGGAGCGCTTCCATCGCGCGGTGATCAGGTCCGGTTTCCCGGCTGGTGAAATCCAGTTGCTCAGGGTATCGTGCGGCGACCGGGTGATCGGCTATCTCTACAATCTCGTCTGGCGCAGGCATGTGTATGTCCTGCAGACCGGTTTCGAAACGGTGTCAGATGCCCGCCTGATGCCCGGCTATGTCGTGCATACCCTGGCCGTGGCGCACAACCGGGACGCGGGTATGCTGTACTACGACCTGATGCACGGGGATTCTCTCTACAAAAGGCTGCTCTGCAACCACAGCAGCATGCTGCGCCGGGTGGTGGTGCAGCGCCGCCGCCGGCGCTTCGTGCTGGAAGACCTAGCCGTCCGTGCCGTCAGGTACTGCCGCTCACAGTACGGCCATGGCCGGAATCCGCGGGTGAAGGCTGGTTGCCGGCGCGACGATGATTGAGCCTGGCGTATCCGATCCAGGTGCAGTACTGGATGAAGTCATCCATGCTTTCGGGCAGCGCCAGTCGTGGCAGGCTGAACTGTCCGTGATCCAGCCCGTATTCCGAGTCCACGAATGCCGGGTTGGCCGAGACCGCCCCCTGGAAACCGTGGCGTTCCAGTGCGGCGACTTCCCGCCTGCCATAATCGCAGCTGCGGCCGGTCGGGTAGCAGAATATCTTCACCGGACGGTCCAGTTCCTTTTCCAGCGCCCGCCAGGAATTCCTGATTTCGGTATCGAGCGATTCGGGACTGAGTCCGCTCATGGTGGTGTGCGTCACGGAATGCGGTGCGAACCGGACTCCCTTTCCCTCGAGCCGGCGCGCGGTTTCCCAGCTCATGGGCTGGAAACGCCGGGGAGGCTGCTCGGGAACGACAACGCCGGCATCGCGGGCAAACTGCCCGATTATCGCCGGTACCGCCTCGGCCCGGGCTGCCCTGACCAGGTCGTGAACCAGGTGTTTGGCACGGCGCCTGCTGGGGGCATTACTGCAGTCCAGCGTGAGCGGCCGCCCGTTGAGGACGGTTTCGATGCGTGGACGGTCGGTGGTTTCCATGATCCAGGAAACCTTCGCGTCCCACGGCCACAGGGTCCGGTCGAGCATGCCGGTGATGACAAAAAACGTGACCGGGCAGCCATATTCGAGAAAAATCGGTGCGGCGACCTCGGCCTGGTCGACATAGCCATCATCCATGGTAAACACCACCGTTCGGGGCGGTAGCGGCTGGCGTTTGTTCAGTGCGCTGATCAGGCGCTCCAGAGAGATAAACGCATAACCGCTGTCGACCAGGTATTGCAGTGTACGGCGCAGATGTTCAGGCCGTATGCCGCCCCGATTCGGATAGGCGTCCGTGTACATGCGATGCAGCATGAATATGGGGACCCCGTGACCCAGCAAGCGGGTGGCGAGTGCCGTGACTGGTCGCGATGCCAGTATCGGTACCATCAATGTTTTAAATATGTCTTTCAACTAGTTACCTGTGCGGCACGGGCGTCGCGGATCAGGGCAGATGCTTTACGATCGGGGGGCCGAGCCATATCGAAACAGATAGCGGCAGCCGTTTCCATAGATTGATCGCCAGCGCATATTTGGGATTGTCCGGATTGAGCGCAGGCGGCTGCCCGCCGCCGCTCAGCCAGTAATGCCAGTATAACTGACGAGGCGTGGCGCCCCATTGCTGTTTGAATCGAAAGGTGCCGGAATCCCTGCTGGAGCGTCCGAAGTCGAAATACCGGTACCGGCGTTGTACGGCGAGCCTGAGGACCGACCAGTACAGCAGCATGTTCATGCTCAGGTGATTTACCTCTTTCAGCGTCGAGGCCCAGGGGATTTCCAGCGTATCCCGGTGGCCGAGCAGGAAACCGGCGGCGACCGGACGCGCTTCCAGGTAAACGACCACGATGTCGCTTTGTTTCGGAAACGTGCGCAGGATATTGCGGAAAAAGGCTTTGCCATACACCGGTGTGCCCAGATCGCGCATGTTACGGGCAAAGACCCGGTAGAAATCGTCGAGATATTCCAGTCCACCGTGCCGGGTCACGGGGTGTTCGCGCTGCGGCCGCCTGATCTGTGCACGCAGCTTGGGTGTGAAGCCGTCCCAGAGTTCGCGTTGCCCCGCGGGCAGGGACAGCCTCATGCTGACCTTCGCATCGCGAACCGGCATGCCGTCGCGCGGGATATCGTCGCGGAACTCTATATGGCCGATCCCGGCCTGCCCGGCGTAGCCGGCAGCGGCCTGCATCAGCTGGCGCTCGATTGCGGGGTGGTCGGCGATCGCGCCCCCGTAGTTGAAGAACGGCATGGAAACCATGAAATTACCGAACAGCCGGCTGCGAAGGTTCACCAGTGGCAGGATGCCGACGACATCATTGTCACCGTTACGGGCAACGAAATAGTGACAGTCATGTCCGAAGGTTTCCGTGATGAGTGTCCGCCACTCGGCCAGATGGTAGATGCTGGCCGCGGGGTTGCCCGCCGTGTAAGCGTTCCATGCGCCCGTTTCTGCGCCGAGCCGATCAACGGTTATGCCGGTCGGTGCTTCCCCTGTGCTGCGGTAGCCGCGTCCCGTGGTGATCTGCGCAGGGCGTTGCGGCCGGGGGTTCGATGCGTCCCGGGTATCGAACAGTTCCAGCAGGCGCGTCCCGGCGTCGTCCAGTTCGCCGCTGATCGATTTGAGTTCTTCCCCGTGCGCCTGCATGGAAGAGATGAGCCCGTCCGTCGGGAGGCCGTCGCGCTTCGCCGTGCCGATCTTCCGGGAGATGATCCGTGTCTGGTCCTTGAGCGCGTCCTGCCGGACCTTCAGCCCACGATAGCGTTGCCACAGGGTGTCGAGATCCTGCAGCTGCCGGCTGTCGGCGTCGGGGTGCAGTGCCCTGAAGGCGGTGGGCGGATCCGCAGGCAGTTTCCCCTGCCGAGTGTGTGCGGACATACGCTCAGAGCCACCCTGACAGGCGGGCGAGGAATGCGGTCCGGTCCCGGCTGATGTCTTCATGAATGCCGATGCGGTGCAGCAGGTGCGCGTCGGTCGCTGCGCTATTCCAGCCCGGGCGGGTGGAGACCGCGCCGCTGTAATGCTGTCTGACCAGCGCCAGCGCCTGCGGGCAAACGTCACCGTTCGGGAAGCAGAATGTCTTCACCTCCCTCCCGGTTCGTTCCTCTATCCGCCGCTTGCTGGCGATGATTTCCCGCTGCTGGATCTCGACGGGTAAATCGGCGTTCAGGCGCACGTGATGGCAGGTATGGCTGCCTGCCTCGACGAGGCCGGAGGCGGTCATTTCGGTGATCTGGTCCCAGTCCAGCAAGGGTGCTGCGGTCGTCTCTGGCAGGACCACCTGCAGCGTCGCTTCCAGTACATCCAGGCGGTCGGTGATCTCCTGGTCCGGCAGCGCCTTGGCGCCGGCGATGATTTCGGATATCTCATCCGGTGTCGGTGCCGTGGCGGTGAAGCCGTAGCCGGTCGACGCCCCGCGCAGCCAGCGCAGCCCGGGATGTGACCATTTAGCGGGCTGCTGTTCCGCAATCGCGACCAGCAGGCCGGCCAGGCGCTCGGGCCAGAAGGTTTCCCCGGTGCCCATCATGTCCGAGACCAGGAAGACGGTCGCCGGTAGGCCGAGTTCCCTCAAGACCGGGAAGGCGAATTCGAAATTGTCCGCCCAGCCGTCATCGAAGGTGACGGCGCAGGCCTTGAGCGGCAGCGGCCGGCCCTCACGCCTGCGTTCCAGCCACTCCGAGAGCCGCATGAACTCGAAATATTCCCCGACGATTTCGAGCTGCCGCCTGAAATTGCCGGGTGTGACCAGCATACCCGGTTCCTCGGTCAAAGCGCGCACGTCATCCGCCGGCAGTATCCTGTGATACATCAGGATCAGCAGCCGGGGCGAGCCGGGCGTTCGGACCTGCGGTCCCAGACGTGCGGCGCCGTGTTGCAGGCAACGCTTGATGACCTTCTTGATCCGGCGCTGTGCTGGCATGCTGTGCGAGTACGAAATGGGAAGCCCCTGAAAATACCTTGATATTACTGTATATTCTCGCCCAAAATTGGCCCGAGTTAAATCGTGACAGCCATCCGTTCGCCGCCGGTGCGCCAGGCGGCGCAATGCCCCCTGGCCGGGAAGCCCGTGCATGAAAACCATCCTTCACGTCATCGATACGACCGGGCCGGGTGGTGCCGAGACCGTCTTCATCGACCTGGCGACGCGCCTGCCGCCGGATACCTACCGTTCCCTGGCGCTGATTCGTGGCAAGGGCTGGGTCTGCGAGGAACTCCGCAGGCGGGGTGTGGAGCCGATAGTGATGGATGCCAAGGGATCTTTCAACCGGCGTTTCCTGGCGGGTCTGTGCAGGCTGGTGCGCACGGAGCATGTCGACCTGCTGCAGTCGCATCTGCTGGGATCGAATGTCTACTGCGCACTGGCGGGCCTGCTGACCCGCACGCCGCTCGTGGCGACCTTCCACGGTTCCGTCGATATCGGTGCGCGTGAACGTTTCGTGGGGCTCAAGTGCCGGGTCATCAATGCCGGCGCCGGCTGCATCGTCGCGGTAACAGACAGCCTGCGTTCGGATCTCGTCGATCGGACGCCCCTCGATCCGGGCAAGCTGCGGGTGATCCAGAACGGTATCGATACCGCCCGCTTTCGCCGGACGCGCGGTGATACGCTGCGCAGGCAGTATGGCTGGGCGGAAACGGATTTTATCATCGGCAGCGTGGGCAACATCCGGCCGGCCAAGGGCTACGACATCCTGCTCCGGACCGCGGCGCTGCTGAAAAACAGCACGCAGACTTACCGTTTCGTGATCGCCGGCCAGGGCAAGGGCGGCCTCTACGATGAACTGCTGGCCCTGCACAAGGAATTGGGACTCGAGGACAGCGTGAGATTCGCGGGATTCCTGGACGATGTTCCGGAATTTCTGGCCGGCATCGACCTGTTCCTGTCATCCTCCATCTCCGAGGGGCTTCCCCTGTCGGCGATCCAGGCCATGGTCGCATCGCTGCCGGTGATCGCCACGCGGTGCGGCGGCTACGAACAATTGATTTCGGACCGGGTCAACGGCTGGCTGGTGGAGGTCGGCAATCCGCAAGCGCTTGCAGAGGCCATCGAGACCGTTGCCGCCAACGCCGGTCTGCGCGCAAGGCTGGCGGAGGACGCAAACAGGCACGCGGTGGCCGCGTTCGATATCGGGGTGATGCTGAAGGCCTACCAGCAGGAATATGACCGGCTCCTGCGCGATGCGTCGAGATGACGGTCTGACGGGCCGTGTGACGTCGATTCAGCGGAGGAGATCGGCCAGGTAGCGTCTGAGCTCGTACCTGAATGGCCCCATATCGCCCCAGCGGTCGGTCTCGTGGCGCGTTCTGAACGGGGCGGGTGTCAGAAAACCCACGATTGCCGCCGCCTTGCGCCCGAGACGGTAGTCCCTGTCCCTGAGGGTGAGATAGAGGCTGTCCAGATCGCCGAGCAGCCAGCGCAGGCGGTTGCCGGTCCGGTAGGCGGGTAACCGTTCAGGCCGCATGCCACTGGCCAGCTGGTAGAGCAGCCAGGGAAAGTCCACGCCGGCATCGACGGCCAGCTGGAGCGAGCCCCAGAACCGTGTGTTGATTTCCATGAGGTAAGGCGTCCCGTCGGCGCTCACCTTGAATTCCACCATCGCAATTCCGTGCCATCCCGCCGCGTCGAGCAGCGTCCGGGCATACGCGCCGGCAGCCGGCTCGACGGCGACGCTTTCGGACAGTACGCTGACCCCGCCGCGCGGCGGTTTTTCCCGCAGGCGCCGGTGCGCGAAGAAGGTAAGCGCTTCGCCCTTATCGTACAATGCGAACACCCCCTGCCCGTGTCCGGCGATGTGCTCCTGGAACATGAACGGATGTGCACGAAGCGCCGGCTCGGAATCGAGAATGCCCGCCGCTTCCGCAGGGTTGCCGGCAATGCGCACGGCGGCCCGCTTCCAGTGCCCGCCCTCGAGCAGCCACGACCTGCCCGGTTTGATGACCAGCGGGTAAGGCAGCGCATCGAGGGAGCAGGGCAGCGTGGTTGGGCTGTCCGCGTGCCATGTGCGGGGTACAGGTACGCCCAGCCCTGCGGCCATGCGCATGAGCGAGCACTTGTCGATCATTGCATCGAGATTTGCAGGGTCCGGAAAGGGGATGACGATGCCGGGGAATCGGGCCTGGTGGTCCAGAACGAGTGTGGTCGTCAGCTCGGTCATCGGCAGCAGTATGTCGATGTCCTGATCCCTGGCCAGGCGGACCAGCGCCGCGACGTACTGTTCCGGGTGCTGTTCAGGAGAGGGACAGGGGAAATATCGCCTGGAATATCGCGAGCACCCGGCCAGTGAGTCCGTGCCCGCATCGGCGGTATATACAGGGATGCCACGGCGTCCGAGCGATCGGGTCACTGCCAGGGCGCTGCGCTGGTCGGCATCTAGAACAAGGACCCGTTTCATGTAAGATGGTTTGTCAGGTACCAGGTTGGCGGGTAATGGAGCCGGTCGGGCTCGGGTTATTATAGCTTTGAGCCATCGCGTACAAGAAGTTATTGAGCACAAGCGTGGCAATCGGAACGAAAATGCCTCTCTCCATGCCCGGGCGGCTCGGTCGCTGGATGTCCGACCACTATGGCTCGCGCCGCGGATTTCTGCGTACCTGGTGGCACCGGCTGCTGTTCCGGGTCGGCCGCTACCGCGCGTATGGAAAGATCGACTGGGATTCCGTTGAACGGCTGGTCTTCGTCTGCAAGGGCAATGTGTGCAGGAGCGCCTACGCCGAGGCCGTTGCACGTTCCCTGGGGGTGGAGGCCGGGTCTTGTGGTATCGAGGCGGGTAATGGTGTTCCGGCATATGCGGACGCCATCCGGGTGGCTTCACAAAGGGGTATCAGCCTGGCGGCACACAAGACCACGCCTTTCAGGCGCATGTGTCTAAAGGAAAGCGATTTGTTGATCGCTATGGAACCGTGGCAGGTCGAACACCTGGAGCACGCGCTGGGCGATCAGTATCAGTGCACCCTGCTGGGCATGTGGGGCAGCACTGTATCGCCGTATATACATGACCCCTATGGCGCATCTGCGGGTTACTTCGAACGTTGCTTCGATCAGATAGACGAGTCGGTGAATGAGGTCATTCAGAAAGTCGGCAAAACAGACCGCCATTGATATCACGGATTTCTATGCCATCAAGGTACGGCCGATGTGGGCCGGGCTCAGGCAGGAATCCGCGGTATTCTGGTGGCTGTGTATCTACCTGTTCTTCGAATATATCAGGCCGCAATCGATCTATCCCGCCATCGATTTCATTCCCTGGACGCAGATCGCCCTGCTGGGCGCCCTGCTGACTGCGAACTCCGACAAGAGCATCAAGTGGGTCCGCAGCTCGAACAACGCCCTGTTCGTGCTGTTCTACCTGCTGGTATTCCTGTCGGCCATCTTCGCCTTCAAGTCGTTCGCATCCTGGAACAAGATCAGCATCGTCATCAACTGGATCATTATCTACTTCATGATCATCAACATCCTGAACTCGGAGAAAAGATTTCTGATCTTCGTCCTGCTGTTCCTGCTCGCCAATTTCAAGATGTCTCAGCACGGTTTCCGGACGTTCGCCATGCGCGGCTTCTCCTTTGCCAACTGGGGTGTCCAGGGTTCGCCCGGCTGGTTCCAGAATGCGGGGGATTTCGGGCTGGAACTGACGATATTCGTGCCGTTGGCAATTGCATTCATCTTTGCCCTCAGGCAGTACTGGGGAAAATTCAAGCGACTGCTGTTTTACCTGTTGCCGGTCACGGGACTCGTGTCGATCGTTGGCACCAGTTCCCGTGGCGCGCAACTCGGACTGGCGGGTGTCGCGCTGTGGTTTGCCTTGAAGAGCCGCCTGGGGCTGCGTGCGGTCATCGGGATGCTGCTGGTCGGGTGGGCGCTGTATTCCATCCTTCCCGAAAAGATGCTGGAAAAGTTTGAAACCTCCGGTGAGGATGCGACCTCGCAGGCACGACTCACCTACTGGGCGTTCGGTATGGAGGTCATGAAGGAACACCCCCTTCTGGGAGTCGGATATGAGAACTGGCTGTGGAATTGCTGGGTAAGGTATCCGTATGGCATCAAGCACGGTGTTGAGTGTCTTGCCCCGCACAATACATATATCCAGACCGGGGCGGAACTCGGGCTGCCAGCCTTGTTTCTTTACATAGTTATGATCCTGCACTCGTACAGGATCAATTCACGTACAAGAAAACTCGTCGGGGACAAGCAGAACAAGTTCATCCTGTACATGTCGCATGGCCTGGATGGGGGCATGGTCGGTTATGTCATATCGAGCACCTTCGTCACGGTACTGTACTATCCGGTATTCTGGCTGCAGCTGGCAATGATCGTGTCACTGAATGCGATTGCGAGGAAGCAGGCAGGGATACCGGCATGACAATGGCTTATATTGCACCTGCTTACCCAGGTGATGGTGACGGATCGCCGCGTCAGTATCTGTACTGATCATCTTACCTATGAAAATAACATTTATCATTCCTGTGCTGAATGGCGAGCCGTTCATTCACCGGTGTCTCGCGAGCATACTGGGTGAGAAAGCAGGTGAGGACGAGATCATTGTACTTGACAACGGTTCGACGGATGGCACGGTCGATACTGTTCGGTCAATCGGGAATATCCGTCTGGAAATCGCTCCTGGAATCACGGTAGCGGCCCTGCGTAACCGGGGGGCGAAAATGGCAAGCAATGAGCTGTTGGCGTTTGTCGATGCCGATTGCATCCTTTGTGATGGATGGAGAGATGCGGTAGCAGCCGCTTTCAGTGATAAAGGGGTACATGCAGCTGGCTCGCTGTATGATCTGCCAGAAGATGCGAGATGGATCGAAAAGGCCTGGTTTTCACAAAAGGCGATTGGTAGACGGCGTGCAAGGTACATTAACTCGGGCAACCTTGTAGTCGTGAAGGATATTTTCTTATCCGTGCAGGGGTTCGATGAGGCGCTGGTTTCGGATGAAGACTGCGAGTTCGGCGAGCGCTTCTGGCGGTCCGGTTACTTCATGCTGGAAGATCCCGCTATCCGCGCAATTCACCTGGGTAATCCGAAATCTCTGAGCGCCTTTTATCGCAAGGAAAAATGGCATGCAACCAGCGTGCTTGCCAATAAGTCCTCGGCCCTGCTGAATCGCCCGACCGTTATGAGCATGCTGTTCGGGATCGGGCTGATGTTGCTGCCGGTCGGCCTGGCTGGTGCCGTGCTGGCGGATGTCGCTTGTCTGTGGCTGGTATTGCCGGCATTGCTTGTGCCCTTGTTCACGGCTACTTACCGTGCCTACCAGTTCGGCAATTACCGGTATATTCCCGAGTTGAGTTTGCTGTGGGTGATATTCTTCCTGGCCAGGCTGGGAAACATGCTGGACACACTAGGCGTGCTCGTGGCGCGCAAGAATGTCACTTGATCAGCCGGACGGGTTGCGTCCAGCCTTTTTCATCCAGGCAAGTAGCATCAGCACTGTCCAGAGACGTTGTGAATTGTCACGCTTCCCCGCCAGATGATCGTTCCATGCCTGCCTGATCGGTTTTGCGGCCAGCCATCCCCCATCGCCGTTGCCAATCACTCCCAGCAGGTCTTCCGCCCATTCACGTAATTCCTTGCGCAGCCATCCGGCGACGGGGACGGAAAATCCCATTTTCATCCTGTCGACAAGTTCGTGCGGGATGTGCTTGTAAAGCACTTGCCTGAGAATCCACTTCGACGTGTTTTCCCTTATTTTCAACGACAACGGGATGCGCCACGATAACTCCACCAGTTCGTGGCTTAGCAAGGGCAGTCTCGTTTCCAGGCTGACCGCCATGCTTGCCCTGTCGACCTTGGTCAGATTGTCGCCCTGCAGGTAGCCAACCTGGTCCAGGTACATCGCATGATCGATGAATTCGGGTGTTGCAGGCAGTTCGGTAGCCAGGCATTTTGCGTTGATGTCGGCAGCTCGCGCGAGGATGTCATTCGGGCTGTGCCAGTACGAAAGCAGAAAATCATAGCCGTTCGCTAGGTTGTCCTGTTGCAGCAGGCCGGCCAACTTCTGCATCTTGAGTCCGACCAGCTTCTTCCTCTTCATCTCGTCCTGACTGCCGGGATAGCCGTACCTGTAGATGGCATCCCAGAACCCGGGGGTGGGCGCAGCAAGCAGCTTCCCAGCCAGGTGTCGCAAGGGCTTGGGTATGCGACCGATCCTGTTCCAGATATTTTCGGTAGAGATGTAGCGGTTGTAACCGGCAAACAACTCGTCGCCGCCATCTCCGGAAAGGCAAACGGTGACATGTTCGCGCGCGAACTTGGATACCAGGTAAGTGGGTATCTGGGAGGAGTCTGCAAACGGTTCGTCAAACATGTGGGGCATTCCCGTTATCACATCGAGTGCATCGCTTGATGAAACGGTGATCGTCGAGTGATCTGTACCGAGGTGTCTGGCAATGGCTTCGGCATATCCTGATTCGTCGAATTCCTTCTCGGTAAAGCCGATGGAAAACGTTCTGACCCTGTTGGTGGATTCGCTTTGTGCGATTGCAGTTACGGTAGATGAATCGATGCCGCCAGATAGAAACACTCCAACGCCCACATCCGCAATGGTTTGCATACTGACCGTTCTGTGAAGCAGTGACTCAAGTTCACGGGCCGCATCTGCCGGGCTTGTGATCTGGTTCTGGAGGCCCAGGTTCGCTGCCTGCTGAACGCTCCAGTAGGTTCGCGGAGAAAATCGACCACTATCCGGGCAAGGGGAGAAGCTGGACTTGTTGAAAAGGGTTTCCACTTTGCATGACAGGATGGTGCCCGGAACCAGCTTGTAGATGCCGTGGTAAATCGAATCCGGAGCGGTGATATAACCGTACTGCAGATATTTCACCAGTGCCTGAGGATCGATTGCGAGCGGCTGGTCCGGAAGTGCGGCCTCGATTGCCTGGAGTTCTGATGCAAAGAAGAAACACCGGTCTGCCCAGCCATAGTAGAGGGGCTTTTCACCCAGCCTGTCCCGACACAGGTTCAGGACACGCTCTCTGGTGTCCCATAAGGCAAATGCAAACATGCCTGTGGCACGCTGCACCGCGCCTTCCAGGCCCCATTCCTCGATGGCACACAACAGTACCTCTGTATCCGAGTGACTGGTAAATATATGTCCCGCCCTGCCGAGTTCGCCGGCGAGATTCTTGAAGTTGTAGATTTCACCGTTGAATACAATGCAAAAACGTCTGGAGTGCGACCACATGGGCTGGTGGCCAAGTTCGGACAGGTCCTGGATGGCCAGACGTTTATGGCCCAGTACCAAGCCTATGTGCTCGTCGAACCAAAGGCCGTGGCTGTCGGGACCGCGGTGAGTCAGGGTCTGCAGCATATTCTGGCCGGTTTCCGCCAGGGCAGGTCTGGCATCCGGTGCGGCAAAAAGTCCGGCAATTCCACACATTTTTAATCAAAATCCTTTGCCTGAGCTTGTCCATTGCCAGTATCGGCAGTGTCGCACTTGCCTGCTGTGTACGGCCAATACGCTTGGCATACGTCCTGATCTGGATGGGTAGCGCGACTTTCCGGCAGTCTGGCCGCCAGGTTGCTGACCTGCTGACGGCCAATAATACCGCGGCGAATGAAGAACTGTGGGTATGACGGAAAGTTTAGTTGCGGTTGCTAGGTCGGCTCGTGTGCCGTTCCTCCCGGGTATGGCCGGCCTGCCATGCGGAATATGGCGCCTGTCTCAGATTGGTGACAATACGGAAATCTGGAATCACAAACAAAGGAGAGAGCCATTCATGTGGTTCAATATTTATATTAAACATGCGGTTACGTGATAATGCCGTAAGGTGCGGCGGCATGCGATATGTACAGGGACGGGCAGGATGACAAGCTCGCGCGCCCATTTGCTCACCAATGTCGTTGATGCGAGACAGAAAATCACCTGTAACCCTGGTAAAAATGTGTTCGATAACAAGTCAGCTGGCCATGAAACCTGTAAAATCATCAAGCTATGATTATTGGCACGAGCGCTGCATACAAGCCACTGGAAGAGAGGTTAACGTTCGGGCCGTCGTGTTGTCCGACCTTGGTTGCGCGGGCATATTCAAGGCTGCGCACAGCCGCTATTTGCGACCGGGTTAGCAGAATTTCTTCGTATTTATAAATAAGTTATACGATATTGGGCGGTGTTTTCTGGCCGTTGGTTAGCCGGTCTGGTGAAATCAACTGTTGGTCTATTGATAGGTGAGCAACATGCAAATACACAAATTGAAGGCGCAACTTGTGGGGTTGTTCCTTGCGGTTGTCAGCACTACGGCGGGCGCCTGGTCAATCAACGATAACTACGATAGCCAGAATCTTGGTGATCGGTGCGGTGTGTTCTGGGCGAGCGCACAGGATTCGACGGTAACGAATCTCAAGGCCAGCAGCGGATCTAAATCTTGCCGGTTCAGAATCAACAAGGGCGGTACCGGCTGGGGTGGCGGTTTCGTGCTACCCAGCGAACTCAGGCGTGGCGATGAGCTGTGGATCCGCTTCCGACTGTTCATACCACAGGGCTTTGATTACAACGCTTACGGTGCCGGCGACAGGCTGAAATTCATTCGGATTACCACTAAGAATAGTGCCGGCACGCCACTGCGACTTGACTGGTACTGGCAGCGGGAAGGGAAAACGCCGCCATTTGCTGTAACGCTCGAAGGTGACAATTGTACGACCAATTGCTGGCAAGGTTTCGGATCGGCGAATGACAAGCCGGCGCGTGGCACATGGGAAACTTATGAAATTTACGCCAAGTTCGACACTGCCCCGGCAAATGCCGGCGGACAGGGGCGTGTGCGTACCTGGAAGAACGGCAAGCTGATGGGAGATCTCACCGACAGGCCAACGATGAACAATTCCGGCGACACTATTGTTTCAGCGATGGTGTTCTCATACTGGAACGGGACATCGCCTGCCACACAGGAGCTGTATTTCGATGATTTGGTGTCGACCAATGTAAGGCCGTCTGCGAAAGACAGTGCAGGCAACCCTTATATCGGTGTCGGAAATTTTGTGGCGGTTGCACCACCGATGCCACCCAGTTCTATCAACTAGCGATATAAAGGCCAGACATCTTGCCTGGCCTTTTTCCTTTCCTGCTATTCGTCGGGACCCCATCGCATGATGATTCCGGGGTGGCTCTCCGGATCAAGGAACGCAAGATTTGCAGTACAGCCCATCTACCTTTTGCCCGCAGCACTGGCATTTCGCCTCCGTTTCCCCTCCTGCACTGCCACTATCCTCCTGACGACACTTGATGCCGATTTTGCTACGACGCCTGCGCCGTCAGCACAATCGAGCGGTTGACCTTTATTTCAGGTGTCCGTAGATTTGCCTGGTCAGGCCGTCACTGTTATAAAGCCGATGCAGGTCAGCCTGCGGCACCCATTACCGGGCAGTAGCCTTATCAGCAATGTCTTTGTATACATTACGTGGACTTAATGTGCAGAAGCATACCAGAGCCAACCTTATCCTGTTTGCTGGATCACTGATAACTGCGACGATTCTCGCTGAGATTGTGCTCAGGTTCTTGTTACCTGCACCAATTACCTGGAGGTTTCCACAGGAAGAATATCGCTTCGATGCGGAGATCGGTCACTGGCTTGAAAGCAATCAAACCTCGTTTACGCATGACAAGGAGGTTACGACCAATTCGCAGGGTTTGCGTGATAGCGAATACGACAAGCTACCTCCACCCGGTATCCGCCGGATTCTTGCGCTGGGTGATTCACAGACGTTCGGCAACGGTCTAGCCCAGGCTGACACCTGGCCAGCACAACTCGAGCGAAAACTGGGAGATGGCTATCAAGTTCTGAACGGCGGGTTGCCTGCCAGTGATACCTGGCAGCACGAAATCATTCTCAGGCGTCTGATGGATATCTACCATCCGGATGCTGTTATCCTTGCGTTCTATATCAATGACGTGGTTACCAAGCCGAATACCATACGCTTCTCGCAGCGGAGCGACAGGAATTCGCCATCTGCCCGGCTAATCTATATCCTTAAACAGAGTGCCTTGTTAATGAGCGCGAGGGCCGCCTTTGAAGCGTTGCGCCAGTCAATATCGCCAAGTGAGGGATTCATACTGCAGAACAAGCTGGTGCGTGGGGAAAGCAACCCTGAAATCGACCGGCGCTGGGCACAGGTGGAACAATCACTGATGGATATGCGGCGTATTACCGAGGAACGCGGGGTTGAGTTTGTCGTGGTTTCGTTGCCCCGGCGGGACCAGGTCGATGGCCGCATGCCGGCAGAGCAATACAATCAGCGTCTCGAATCGGTCGTTACGGAGACCGGAACAAGGTTCATCAATATGCTCGATCCGCTGCGCTCGGCATACACGAAGTATGGCCGACAACTGTTCATTCCTTGGGACGGTCACAATTCAAAAATTGCCAACGAGGTAATCGCGCGCGAAATAGCCGCCTTTATCAATCAGTCAGCGAAACCGGCAACCTGAGCCACACCACCCGTCCGACATGTTGTCAAATAAGTACAAGTGTGTGTATGTACACATACCAAAGGTCGCCGGGCAGAGCATAGAACGAGTGTTTATTGGGTTGCACGGCCTGACATGGGAGAATCGTGCCCCCCTATTGTTGAGACCTAACGACGACCCGGCGCTTGGTCCGCCTCGGCTGGCGCACCTTTCTGCTGCCGAGTATGTCTCCTGTGGCTATATCACCCAGAAGGAATTCGATTCGTACTTCAGGTTTTCCTTCGTACGCAATCCCTGGAGTCGGTTGGTGTCCGTATACAGATACCTCGGGCTGTCAGAGGATATGTCATTCAGGCAGTTCCTGATCGAGGATTTCGCCGCGGACGACTTGTGGGAGCCGCGATTGTTCAAGATCCCTCAATATGACTTTCTGTTTACAAACGATGGCCGCCAGTTAGTCGATTACATCGGACGGTTCGAGAATCTGCAAACCGACTTCGATCAAGTGTGCAGTGCAATCGGATTACCTGCAATGAAACTGCCGCACGCCAATGAGACGGGTAGCGGGCGAAGCGTTCTGGATTCCGTGAAAGACAGGATCAAGAGGATAAGTCCCATTCACAGAAAATATGACGAGCATGATCACTACACCGGGTATTATGATTCTGAGACCAGAAAAATTTTTGAAAGACTGTATTCTATGGATATAGAGACTTTCGGTTATACATTTGGCAGCTAATATCTCTTCCCGCAAGCATACTATTGAATCCTAAATCATGTACCGATGGTGTAAATGAACGGCATCCTCCTGATGTTTCATGTGGGTCCAGGGGCGGGCTACGCAATAGACAGCCTGCTAGTCACATTCATCCGGATGGCTGAAAGTCTGGTTTCAGAACGCACGAAAATCCACATCGCATTTCCGAGTCGTAACGGACTGGAACGCTGTGAAGCATTGCGAGACATCGCCAATATTATCGAGTTCGATCCGGCGACATGTGCCGTCGACAAGCTTGCTTTTATCCGCGAGTATATCGAGCGCTGTGGGATCGATATCGTATTCGGATTCGATCAGCCGGTACGTCAATCATCTTATCGACACATGCGCAAGGCGGGCGTCAGGCATATCATTTCCTATCAGGGCGCACCGATGAGCAGTCTGAACACCGGACTGCGCCTGCAGCTGAAAAAACTGGATGTCCTGCTGGCACCAGGATCCCCTGATCACTACATCTTCGAATCGCATTCCATGGCACGAACCGCATACAGCGGACGCGGTATTTCAAGGGAAAGAACCAGTGTCGTTCATCTGGGAGTTGATGAGAATCGCTTCCAGCCGCCGGAAGGCCCATCATCCCATGCGCATGATTTGTTCGGTATCCCTTCCGATCGGAGGATAATCTATTATTCCGGACATATGGAGGAGCGCAAGGGTGTCGCGGTCCTGATCAGGGCGGCAGACTATCTGTTCGTCCATGAGCACCGGAGGGACTTCCATTTCCTGTTACTGGGGAACAAGGGTGGAGAGGAACGAAAATTCTTGGATATGCTGGGTGACAGTGGTGCCGTGGAACACATCACTTTTGGCGGCTACCGGAAGGATATCGACCGTATACTTCCCGGCTGCTTCATAGGTACGATTGCGTCTACCGGGTGGGACTCGTTTACAATGTCTGCTCTTGAGATCGCAGCCTGCGGGCTGCCGTTGCTGGTGTCGCGGCTCCAGGGACTGGCGGAGACCATTGATGAAGGTAGAACCGGATTCTCATTCCCACCAGGTGATCACGTCGCACTGGCGGGACATATTCAGGATTTGCTTGATAATCCTGGCTTGCACAGCAGGCTGGGTATCGCGGCAAGGCAACGCGTTCTTGAGGGATTCACGAGGCAAAAGCAGATTGAGTGTCTCGTTGCTGTGGTCAGGTCGGTCATGGTAACGACCTGATCCGCTGGGGGCAGGCCAATATTTTGCTGCACGAGATTCGTGGCACGTCGATGAACGAGAGGTAACCTTGTTTGGCACTTACCGCACGCTGCTGGCTACCCTGGTGATATTCCTTCATCTGGGTGGCATGCCTGTTATTGGCAGCTATGCCGTATTCGGTTTCTACATCCTCAGCGGATATCTGATGACCCTCATCATGCAGAACAGCTATGGTTACACGAAATATGGAATTGCCCGGTACGCACTGAACAGGTTCCTGAGGATTTATCCGATATACTGGATATCCTGCATCATTTCACTGCTTCTGATTTTCCTTCTGGGGGAGGATGTGGTCAGAAACTTTCATGGCAGTATCTATTACCCTGCAAACCTGGGGGCCGTGCTCAGGAATGTATTTCTCATTTTCCCGTCCATGGACGAGCCACGACTTACGCCGCCATCATGGGCGCTAACAGTCGAGATTTTCTACTACATTTGTATAGGTCTGGGATTTTCCAAGACCCGGCGCCTGACTATTACATGGTTGGCAGTAAGTATTCTTTATGCAGTCATCGTGAATGCAACAGGCGCAGACTGGAACCACAAATATTTCACTATACCGGCGGCGTCGCTACCCTTCGCGACGGGTGCCATGCTGTTTCATTACAAGCGCTCGCTGGCTGACGTGGTTGAACGAAGTTTTTCCAGTACGTATCTACCGTTACTGCTGGTCGTGCTCATCCTCGTCAACTGGCTGGCAGGATACCTGCTGGGTACCTTGAGAGGCTTTAGTTTTTATGTCAATTTCCTGCTTTGCGCGCTGGTTCTGGTGACGCTACTCGAGAAAACCTCATTACCTTTTATTTCGAGAAAAGTTGACAGAATGCTGGGTGATTTCAGCTACCCGGTCTATCTCGTCCATTACCAGGTTGGCCTCGTGGTATTGGTTGTTGCGGATCAGGCTGGTTACAGCCTGCAACGGCCCGGGACATTACTGATGCTGGCATCACTGCCGTTCATTTTTCTCACAGCCTGGCTTATGACACGTTTTGTCGAACTCCCGATTGAGGTCTTAAGAAGCAGAATCAAGGCCGATAAGGTAGTTGTCGGGACGGTTCATCCCGGGGTGGCGCCTGCCCGGACGGAGTTGCCGGTCGGGAAGTCCGGGGTGCAGGACTAGGATGAGAAAACTCAGGGCTATTGGCAGTCGTTTCCTGGCTAGGTCAGACTGGCTCGGCCGTGCTGTAACGACCGGTCTGAACTGGTACGAAGGCAGGAAGGGACCTGTCTACGCGCAACGCCACTACCGCCAGTCTCTCGATGCAGGCCGTTCGGTCAGGCGCGGTCTGACCGAACTTGCTGTGCGCTGGCCCGACGTGCACAGTCCGGCGCAGGATCGGCCGGTATTCATACTTTCGGCCGGCTGGCGATCAGGATCAACAATGCTGCAGCGCCTGATTATGTCATGTGACTCCATCCTGATTTGGGGCGAGCCCTATTCTCATGCGCATATCCTTCAGCATCTGGCAAGCGGCGTGTCGGCAATAACCACAGACTGGCCTCGAGACGACTGGTTTGTGGATCAGTACAAGCTGGATGAACTGAGTACCTGCTTTGTGGCGAATATGTATCCAAAGGTCAATGATCTGCTGGAAGCCAGTCTTGCATACATGCGAACCCTTTTCGAAATGCCGGCCCTGGAGCGCGGCTTCAAGCGCTGGGGGCTCAAGGAGGTAAGGCTCACAATTGAGGATGCCGCCTTCCTGCACTGGCTGTATCCACAGGCAAAGTTCGTGTTTCTGTGCCGTAACCCGTACGATGCCTACCGCTCCTACCGCCTGGACAGATCCTGGTACAACGAGTGGCCCAATGACCCTGTTTTCACGGCCGGTCGTTTCGGCCGACACTGGCGCGAGCTGGCGAGCGGGTTTGTGGATGGTCGCGGGGAAACCGGTGGCATGCTTATGCGCTACGAGGATATATCTGCCGGGACCTTCGACGTGTCAGCACTGGAGGCCTACCTTGAGCTCAAGGTCGATGCCAGCCTTCTGAACAAGAAGGTGGGAACACACCGTAGGACAAATGATGCCGTGCCGCGTGCCGAGTTGGGCAGCCTGCGCAGAGAAGTCGGAGAACTGGCATCTACACTCGGTTACGAATGAATAGGGCATAATCTCAGTGCACACAGTTTTAATCTGCCATGCCGGTGATGACCTGACACGTTATGGGTTCGCGCGCTGGCTGGCCTCATTTTCCGACCTGCTTGGTATAGTCGAGATTCATGAAGACGGCAGTCGCGCGAAACAGCGGATTCGCGCGGAACTGCGGCGTGTTGGTCTGTTGCGTTTCATTTTCGATGTATTGCCTTATCGAGTTTACAGCCAACTGGTAGATGGTGCGCGGAGCCACGCATGGATGCAGGCCAAACTTGATGAATTGAAGCACTCATACCCTGAGTTGCCGGTGTCGCTCGAGGTTCTTCGGACGGACTCGCCGAATTCCTCGGCAACCCGGGAATTCATTGCACGTCTCGAACCGGACATGGTGGTGGCACGATGCAAGACCCTTATCAGGGAAGAAATCTTTACCTTACCACCGGACGGTATTCTGATTCTGCACCCGGGCGTATGTCCGGAATACCGTAACGCACACGGCTGTTTCTGGGCACTCGCAAACGACGAGCCCGACAAGGTTGGGATGACCCTGCTGAAGATCGACGCTGGCATCGATACCGGCCCTGTTTATGGTTACTATAGCTACCCGTTCGATGTGTTGCGTGATACGCCCGCCATCATCCATGCGCGAGTGGTATACGATAATCTCGATTCATTGCGGGATAAACTCCTGGAGATCCATGCCGACAAGGCCGAGGCGATCAACACGGAGGGTCGCGCATCCGGTGCCTGGGGGCAGCCGTGGCTGAGCAAGTATCTGCAGATCAAGCGCAGGGCTGCAGCGAGACAATGAACGCGCGCGCTATTGCATTGCTGTACCATGACGTCATTGACGGCGGGGATCCGGACGCCTCCGGCTTCAGCGGCAGCAATGCGGCGGAATACAAGCTTTCACGCGACGAATTCCGGTCACACCTGATTGCAATACGGGAGACGCTCAAGTCAGCCGTCATCGGTGTTCATGAGCTGGATGGTTGGCAGGAGGAACAGTCGCCGCCCGTGCTAATGAGCTTTGACGATGGTGGTGTAAGCGCTGTGGAACACGTTGCCCCCATGCTTGAGGAAATCGGCTGGAAGGGCTGTTTCTTCATCACGACTGACTACATCGACAAGCCGGCATTTCTGACACGTGCGCATATTCGGGATCTGCATGCGCGTGGACACATCATTGGTAGTCACAGCTGTTCGCATCCGCCTAAAATATCGGATTGCAAGCGCGTGCAATTACTGGATGAGTGGAGACGCAGCTTGCAGGTTCTGCAGGAGATACTCGGGGAGCCGGTAACGGTGGCATCCATCCCGGGCGGTTTCTATTCCCGGGAGATTGTCGATACGGCCTATGAGTCCGGAGTACGTATCCTGTTCACCTCCGAGCCGGTGCAAAAGGTCAGGCAGGTTGGCGGGTGCACGGTGATTGGACGCTTCTCCGTGAAGTGCGGTGACGATTCCAGGGTCCCTGCCGAGTTTGTCGAGGGTGACCGGTTAAGGCGTTTGCGCCATTATGCCTACTGGAACATCAAGAAAGCGGCGAAGGCGCTGAGCGGACCGGTATACCCCTGGGTACGGACAGTTTATCTGGCCAGAAAACGGCGCCACTGACCTCCTTCTACCGATTCCCGGTCAGTCGAGCGCGATCTTCCGCTGTCGGCGCAGTACGATATCCCATACCTCGTCCTTTTCTTCCCTGGTGAGAATCGGGAGGACGAAGAAAGTGACGACCGTGCCGAGGAATATCAGTAACCGCGCTGCAATCGAGTACACGATGTCTTCCGGTACCAGCAGCGACAGCGCAAATGCTGCCAGCGCTAGCAGTGATGTAAAGCCGACCTTTCCCCAGGGGAGTTTCATGTCATACAGTGCGGTGCTCTTCTGGTTCGTCCAGAAGAAGCGGGCGGTGAACCCGATCACGGTTGCCCAGGCGGCACCGTGCATGCCATACAGAGGGATCAGTGTGAAGTACGCTACCGTGATGACCAGCACGGCGATGATTTCCGCGTTGGCGATGTGCATGGTCTTTTTTTCGAGGAAAATCCCCATGTTGCAGTACCTGGTCCATGCCTGGATGATATACGCGATGATGATTACGGGTACTATCTTGTAGGCGTCCCAGAACGCCGGGTCCGACATGATTCGCAGCAGGTCCCTGGTGAAGAGCGATATACACAACCCGAACAGGATGAGAATTGAGCTGGTGTAGAGAAACACTTTCTGGTAGATCTGGATTGCGTTCGGTTTGTCGTAGATGACGTACTTCTCGGCGTCCCACATCTTCTGGAAGGGTGTCCAGCCGATGAGGGTGAATATGAAGCCGAATTTGTAGCCCAGCGCGTAAAGCCCGACCTGGGACAGGTCGCTGTACATGTTGAGAACATATCGATCGCCGAAGGTAAGATAAAAAGACCCGATCGCCGCAAGTTTCAGCGGCAATCCAAATGAGAACAATTCCCTGCACGTTGCAAGCCTTACCTGGATACCGGCCTCATACAGGGAATAGCTGCTCAGCAACACGGCCATGACGAGACTGGACAGTACGGCGCTGTAAATGACGCCATCCACATGCATTTCGTGGAATACGACAAAGTATATATTCATGGCGACCTGGGTTACGAGTTTCAGGCAGCTGAAGATGAAGAACAACCAGGGTCTCTGTTGCGCCCTGATATGCACCAGTGGAATTTCGGTCAGCGGCAGCAGAAACATGTTCACGGCGAGCAGAATTACGTAGCTTGAATAATGATGCTCCGGGAACATGAGGCTGGCGAGGGGGCCTGCGAGAACCGCGACTGCAACTGCGCCAATGCCGTTGGACGATACTCCGAGAAAGAGCGCTGAAGCGATGATCGAGTTTCTGTCCGCGGCGCTTTCCGCCGTACAGAAAAACCGGAATACCGACTGGCCGGTACGCGCGCCGAAGATGATCGCGGCAAAATCGATCAGCATCGTCAGCAGCTCCACGGTGCCGTAGTCCGACGGTGTCAGGTAGCGCGTGTAGATCGGCAGCATGATAAGGCTCACGCTATACCTGAGCACGTCTCCCAGCATGTAGACGGAGGTGTGACTGACGATTTTCTTATTCGAGCTGTCCATACCCTCAGGCTGAAAGAGACCGGTATTGTGCCAGGTAGGCCCGTGCATTTGCGGTCGCAGAATATTGGTCGGCAACACGCTGGTATGCCCTTCCGGTAATCGCTTCACGCCTTCCGGCATCACCCAGCAGGTCCAGGATGGCCGCTGCATAGGCGGCAGGCTCCTGCTCATGGACCAGGTAACCGCATAAACCCTTCTCAAGCAGTGTCGTAATACCGCCCGTCGCATGGGCGATAACGGGTGTCCGCGATGCCATGGCCTCAAGTAAGATCATGGGCAGGCCTTCGTGGTCGGATGTCATTAGCAATGCATCGAGTTCCTGTAATCTGCGAAGCATATCGTCCTGATGGCCTTCGAAATGAACTATTTTCTTCGTGCCGAGACGGTGGCTGAGTTGCTCGAGTTCCCGACGTAAGGGACCATCCCCGAATATATGAAATTCACACCTGAATTCGGGGTGTTCGGTCTGCATACAATGGGCCGTTGCAATAAGAAGATCCACTCGCTTCACCGGAACCAGCCTGCCGGCAATGCCAAGTTTCACGGTGCCTGTACCCGTCCGGGCAATGCGATTATCCTGTCCTGATAGCGCTCGTATATCCTCTATATCAATGCCATTCTCGATGACGCAGATCTTCCTGGAAGGGAATACCTTGTACAGTTGTTCGGCAAGTTCGTAGGATACGGAAACGATCCTGCGTTGCACTAAACGACCGGCCAGCCAGTCGAAGAAACGTGTCAGCTGTTTCGGTAGCTGAAAAAGCGACAGCTTGGCCTCTGCGGCACCATGTACTGTGCGGATGGAAGGAACACCACCGGCAAACAGGCCTGCCAGGCTGCCGAGAATGTTTTCCTTATACCGGTGGGTGTGCACGACAGCGGGTTTTATCTCGCGCATGATGCGTACGAGGGTGCTCAGGATGTTCCAGACATTCAGTTGTGACTCATCGAGCACCTGGACCCTGATGCCGGCTTCACGCAGTTCTTCTTCCAGCCTGCCGTGATTCAGCAGGACGACACTCACCGTCAGGTCGTTCATGGAGTGCAGGGTCCGTACCAGCGTGTAAAGCTGGACTTCCGCACCTGCCCACAGGTCGCCGGAAGCGATATGGAGTACTCGGGGCGGGTTTGAGCGGGACAAGGCCAGGGTTCCTGTTCGGCACTACCCGTGCCGGTTGCCGCGGGTCGCATAAAATCTAATGTATTACAATCTATTATGTGCTGTATACTGTCAATCCAACGGACTGGTAATAATGCATGACGCAGCGAAATACAATAAATTGACCTGATTTTTCCTGCATGTCGACAAGCAAGCCCACCCTCTCGATCGTCATCCTTGTCAACACCCTGTTCTATCCGGCACGGCGCAACGGCATGACGGTGCGCTATTTCCCGTTACTGAGGGGCCTCGCCGAACGGGGCCATGTCGTGGATGTCATCATCATCAACAAATACCACGAACACTATGCGCAGCAGGACATTCAGGGGCTCAAGGGGTATTGCAGGAATGTTGATGTCATCGATCCACCGCCGCCGCGTGAAAGCGCTTTGCGGCGGCTGTTGCGCCGGTTGCGCAATGTCGCGCACCTGCTGGCGCCCTTTGGCAGGCCTTATGAACAGGTCGATAATCACCGTGGTTTTTATCTCCGAAAGGTGGGCGAATGCCTGACATTGCGTAACCGCTATGACGCGGGTCTCGGCGTGGGTGTGGGAGGGAATAATGCAGACATGCTCTTGGCATTGCCGGAGGCGATCCGGCCGCCCCGCATCCTGTGCGATTTTATCGATTCTGCCTATTTGCTCAGAAGGCGAGCGCGGACCCGGGTGCGCCGGTTTCTGGGCTGGGCTGGCCTGCTCGAGGAATGGAAGACCCGCCGGTGGGAGCGTGCGATCTGCCGACGTTGTCCGTGTATCTATATCTCCAGCAGGGATGCGGAGTCAATCTGCAGCCTGGCCAACGTCATACCGAACAGCATCGTCGAGGACGGCTATGCGTCAGCCGCACCGGTCGACCTCGATCACCCGAATATCGCCTTTCTGGGCAACATGGCCTATCCGCCGAATGCCGAGGCCGGCACCTGGCTGGCGCGTGAGCTGTTTCCCCCGCTTCGACAGGTACTGCCCGGTCTGCAGTGCTACATCATCGGGCGCAATCCCTCAAAGGAGCTGCTGCAGCTGTGCCGTGCGCAGGGAATTCACGTAACCGGTGAGGTGGACAATGTCTGGGACTACATCCGGTCCGTCGATGTCTTTGTATTCCCACTCTTTTCGGGCGCCGGATTGCAAAACAAGGTGCTTGAGGCCATGTATGCCGGCCGTCCCGTGGTCTGTACGCCCATCGCCAATGACGGTATCGGGGCGGTTCACGGGGCACAGCTCTATCTTGCCAGCAGCCGGGCTGAATTTCTGGCGGCGATCCGGACTGCACTGGGTCAGGGCGGCAGAACCGGCCGCCTGGGCAGCGCATTCGTGCGTGAACATTTCTCGACCGGAAGCGTGGTGGAGCGGTTTGAGCGCCTGCTGCGGGGCTGAGCCGATATCCACCGCAGGCGTGCGTCCATCCAGCGCATGATCCCGGATCGGGCCGGGAAATATCGCGTTCCGAGGGCATGTTGGAGCGCACGGCAGCGACATCGACAGCAGTCGTTCTGACGGCTCAGGAACCACGCGATACACCGGGATCGGGGGAATGTTCCGCTGCCGGCGTTGCCGGCCGGCCTGCAGAGGGTGTTTTTCAGTACGGGAGAAGCGGATAAAGTCGTTGCGTCGCCGTGGTTCGACAGGCTAGTCTACGGGCGCATCGGCCGTACGGTCCGTTAGGCGGGCTGACGACCGGATATCCGAAAGACCGCATGTCGATACAGGCGCGGGTCCGGGCATGCGACAGGTCAAGCAAGCAGCATGAATGCACCTTTCTTTATCGTCGGATCCGGGCGTTCCGGATCCACTCTCCTGCGGGTGATACTGTGTGCGCATTCCAGGATCGCCATCCCGCCCGAGACCTATTTCATCAAGCCGTTGCTGGAACGACTGCCGGCTGGAAAACCGCTCGATGCCGCCCAGCTCGCCCGGGCGGTGGACATCATCACCGGTCACTATCGCTGGCCTGACATGGGCCTGACCAGGGAACGATTCGAGCACGACGTGGCGCGGCTTGAAAAACCCGGCCTCCGGGACGTCATGAACGTCATATACGACTTTCATCTCGACAGAGAAGGCAAGACGATCTGGGGCGACAAGACACCCCCGTACGTCTCGATCATACCGGGACTGGTCGCGCTGTATCCGGAGGCGAGGATCATTCACCTGCTCCGGGACGGGCGGGATGTCGCGAAGTCCTTCCAGAAGGTCGGGTGGTACGGCCCCTGGCTGCATGACAATACCAGTGAATGGCGCAGTGCCGTCCATTCGGTGCGTGAGTGCCGCGCGGCCCACCCTGAGATAGGGATACACGAGGTCCGTTACGAAGACCTGGTGCGCGATACGGAAACCACCATCCGCTCTGTCTGCCGTTATCTGGGCATCGAATTCGAACCCGGTATGCTGCGCTGGGAGGACGGTCTCGAAGGCAGGATCCCGGAACGCGAGGCGCATATCCACCGCAAGCTGCGCCGCAAGCCGCGCAATTCGGACATCGACCGCTGGCGCAGGGAAATGACCGCGCGCGAGCGGCTGGTGGCCGAGGCCTTCATGGCAGGAGAGCTGAAAAGTGCCGGTTATCCGCTGTATTACAGCAGTGCCCTGTGGCGGCCGGTGTTCCTGGCATGCCGCTGGTACTGCCGTCTGGCACTGCCGGCGTATTCCCTCGCCGCGCGTGCGCCCGGCTTTATCTACCGCCGGATCGCCCGGATAATTTCCTGATCAGCCACGGTGCCGGATGGTCGTCGTCCACCGCCCGGCGCAGGCGGCGAACCCTGTATCCATCATCAGCACCGGGAATGATCGCGGTTTCCGACCCAGAGTCCGTTCATGTCACACGCCAGCCAGCCGATACAGCCTGTCCAGGCTGCCGGTAAGAGTATGAAAGAGCAATCAGAAAACGTTTGGCTCACCGCCGTTTCCCGGAACTATCACATCTACGCGGTGATCGTCCTGGCATTCGCGTTCCATGCGCTGACCATCCGCGGCGGGCATCCCTGGAACGGCGATTTTGCGCTCAACGTGCTGCATGCCATCAACATCGCAACCGGGCATCCCTATACGGACACGGGCTATGTCTACAACCCGCATGACCCGCTGCTGGCGCCAGGCGCATATCCGCCGCTGTTTCCGCTGTTTCTGGCCCCGGTTTACAAGCTCTTCGGCCTGGATCTGCATGCGATGAGGGTGGCCGGGCTGCTGGTTTTTTCGGTTTTTCTGCTGGTGTTCCATCGTTACGTGCTTTACCGGCTGGATTCCCGGCTTGCACAGTTCGCTGCGGTGACGGCGATGGCCTTCAGTCCATGGGTATGGGCAGCGAAGGACCAGATCCTTCCCGACTTCCTGTTCATGCTGTCAACATACACGGCTGTGCTGTTCATCGACCGACGATACATGGACGCCGAACAGGAGCGGGGAAATTACCTGCCGGGAGCGGTGACAGGGCTGCTGGTCTACCTGTCCTATGCGACCCGTATCCTTGGCATTTTACTGATGCCTGCCGTGCTGATACTCGACATGCTGAAGACGAGGAGGATCCGGCGTTCCAGCCTGGTGGCAGTCGTCGTGTTTGCTGTGCTGTATCTCGCCCAGAATTTATGGATCGGTTCCGGCCAGTCATACCTCGACTCCTTTGTCGACAGCCTGAAAAACAGGCCCCAGTCCACATCCGTATCGGTCCAGCAGGGAGAGAACGTGCGCCGGATTGAACCGGGAAAGGTCGTCCGCGATACCGTCGCGCGGGTGATCAGACACATCGATTATTACCACCAGGCCATATCTGCCTACTGGACCAGCGGTGTCAGCAGGATCATCGACAACGCCCTTTACCTCGTATCAGGGTTGCTGGCACTGGCCGGATTTATCGGTCTGCTGCGAAGGGAAGGCCCCTCGTGTGGCGATGTCTTTCTTGTGCTTTACGTGCTCGTGCTGCTGCCGGTCCCGTTTGTCCAGGACAGGTACCTGTTGCCGCTGATCCCGCTTTACCTGGTCTACATATTCCGCGGGGTTGAATTCGTCCAGGCAAGCGGGTACCTGCCGGGCAGGGCGTGGCTGGCAGCCGGTACGCTGCTCGTGGTCATTACGTCCTATGCAGGCAGCTATTCTCTGAAGAACTTCGGTGATTTCGTCAATAGTGTGGATAAAGAGCAAAGCACCGAGTTGTTCGAATTCATCCGGACGCAGACCCCGCGGGACAGCCTGGTCGTATTTCGCAAACCCAGGATACTGGCGCTGTACAGCGGTCGGCGCTCGATGATGTATTACTGGGCCGATGATCCGTTCGAATTGCGCGACTTCCTGGTGCAGGCGGGAGCCACGTACGTCGTCCTCGACAAGGAAAGCTCCGGGATCAAGGATGATGATTACCTGGTCGATTGGAGCGTGCGCTGTGCTGAGAATCTGACGCCCGTGTTCGAGAACAGCGATTTCAGGGTATTTCGATTCAGCGGCTAGCCTGCATCTTGCGACCGCATCCGGGCGGCCGGCGCAGCTGCCGGATTCCCGGCCGTAACCCACCGGAACCGGCAGGGGGCGTGCGTGGTAGTTGTTGAAATATGCGGTTTTGTTGCGTAGAGTCAGCCAGTTTACGGGTAAGGTGCCTGGAGGTCGCGGCCACGGGCGTTGCGACCGGCCCGGTCGTAAATCAAGCGAGAGACAAACGTTCGTGAAAAAGATTCTGGTTACGGGTGGCGCGGGTTTCCTGGGCAGGCATCTCTGTCAAAAGCTGCTGGCTGACGGCCACGATGTGATATGTGTCGATAATTTCTTTACCGGCACGAAACGCAATATCGTGGACTTCCTGGAGCACCGCTATTTCGAAGTCATCCGGCACGATGTTTGTTTCCCGCTCTACGTGGAGGTGGACGAGATCTACAACCTGGCCTGTCCGGCCAGCCCGATCCACTACCAGCACGACCCGGTCCAGACCACCAAGACCAGTGTGCACGGGGCGATCAACATGCTGGGGCTGGCCAAGCGCATCAAGGCAAAGATACTCCAGGCATCGACCAGCGAGGTCTACGGTGACCCGGACATCCACCCGCAGACCGAGGACTACTGGGGCAACGTCAATCCGATCGGGATCCGCTCCTGCTACGACGAGGGTAAGCGCTGTGCCGAAACCCTGTTCTTCGACTATTCCCGGCAGCACAGTCTCAAGATAAAGGTCGCCCGGATCTTCAACACCTATGGCCCCTACATGCACCCCAACGACGGGAGGGTGGTGTCCAATTTCATCGTCCAAGCGCTCAACAATGAACCGATCACCATCTATGGCAGCGGTGAGCAGACCCGATCGTTCTGCTATGTGGATGATATGATTGAAGCATTCGTCAGGCTCATGGACAGCCCGGACGAACTGGTCGGTCCGGTCAACGTCGGCAACCCGGGCGAGTTCACCATTCTCGAACTGGCACGGAAGGTCATCGATCTGACCGGGTCACGCTCGGAGCTGGTGTTCAGGCCCCTGCCCAGCGACGACCCGACCCAGCGCTGCCCGAATATCTCCGTGGCCAGGGAAAAACTCGGCTGGGAGCCTACCATCGGGCTGGAAGAAGGCCTAAAGAAAACCATCGCCTATTTCGATACACTCCTTGGCGAGAAGACCGCCTGATACCTGCCCGGACCCACGAAGGTAGATCCAATGACGAAAATGTCCGACAGCGCAGACAAGGCCATCCTCATGGCCGCGTTTGCGAAAATGGATGCCGTTGCCCTGGCGGTCGCCGTGGGCACGACCTGGGCGCTGATGCTGCTGCTGGCGACGGCGATCCTGCTGATCAAGGGTGCGCCGTCGGGCGGCGAGGTCGGCGGGCACCTCGAACTGCTCGGCATCTACCTGCCGGGCTACCGGGTCAGTTGGGGCGGCGGCGTGCTCGGCGCGTTCTACGTCTGGCTCATCGGCGCGATCACAGGCTTCATGCTCGCGCTGCTCTGGAACATGACCCACTATCTGTACGTCGTGATGATTGTCGTGCGTTCGGCCTGGTGGAGACTGATGGCTGAATAGCTGGCGGGTATTCCGGATTATGTCAAACAATGCGTTTATCGAGACGGGCGAAGACGGGTCGGCGCCTCTCAACGAAAATCTACTGCGCGCCGCGGTCAGGCTGAATACCCTGCTGCTGGCCGCCGTCTTCGGCTGCGTGAGCGGGCTGTCCATGTTCGTGCTGACCTACATGTCGCTTTATCGCGGCCTGCCGAAGCCGGGGCAGTTCCTGAACCTGCTGGGTGTCTTTCTGCCCGGATACAGCGTCAGCCATACCGGGGCGTGGATAGGCCTGTTCTGGGGGGCGCTGATCGGGGCCCTGCTGGCCGCCATGTTCTACCGGATCTATGCCCGCAGCATTGCCTCGCAGGTGCAGGACTATCTTCGCAGCGGCGGCAGCAAGGATGACCTGATGGGCGTGACGCTGCGCTTCGACGGCAACTATCTCGGCCTGGCGCTCGGCATGATCATCGCCGGCGGGCTGTTCGTCACGACCGGCTGGCTGGTGTTCCGCGGTACGGCCGATCAAAGCGTTCATGCCATTCTGCTTGCACAGTATCTGCCGGGGTATCACGTCAGCATTCCCGGCGGACTGGTCGGTGCGGTCGAGCTGTTCTGCGTCGTGTACATGATCTCCCAGCTGTTCAGCTGGATCTACAATACCGCCGCACGCTACCGGGGCAGGAAGCCGAGATGAGTTACCGTCCCGAGCATGTCATTATCCTGGGCGGCGGCCCGGGCGGCCTGGCCACCGGTCACGAAGTGAGCACCAAGGGCGGCAGCGTTACGGTCCTGGAAAAGAATGACTATGTCGGCGGCCTGTGCCGTACGATAGAGGCTGACGGCTATCGCTTCGATCTGGGCGGGCACCGCTGGTTCTCCAAGAACGAGGATCTGAACGAGTGGTTCCGCCATCTGATGGAGGGCGAGATTGTCATGGTGGATCGCATCAGCCGCATCTACTACGACAGGAAGTTCTTCTATTACCCGATCCGGTTTTCCGACATCCTGAAAAACACCGGCCCGTTGACCATCCTGCATGCCGGGTTCGCCTTCCTCTGGGCCACGATCAGGCAGTCGGTAAGCAACAGGCCCATCGTCAACATGAAACAGGCCTACGAATCGCAGTTCGGAAGCAAGCTCTACAACATGTTCTTCCGGCTTTATTCCGAGAAGGTGTGGGGCCGGCCCTGCGAGGAGCTGTCTGCAGACTGGGTTTCCCAGCGCAGCAAGGGCCTTTCGATCTGGACGGCCGTGCGCGACGCGCTGGTCGGCAGCAACAACAAGGTGACCAGCCTGATCGACCAGTTCATGTATCCACGTTACGGTTACATGCGTATCCCGGAACGCCTCGCGGAGGACATATGTGACAGCGGCAGCCGTGTCCTGCTGGGTGCCGCGGTCAGCAGGATCCACTACCACGGGCCGAACGATTTCGAGGTTTTCTACGTAAAGGACGGCGAGGAGCAGAGTATCCGCGGCAATGCGGTGGTTTCCACCATACCGCTGGGCTACCTGGCGCAAATCCTCGTGCCGGAGTGCAGCGATAGCGTCAAAAAAGCCGCGAGCAGCCTTGAGTTCCGTGATCTGATAACGGTCAACGTGAAGATCAGGCGTCCGCGGGTATCCCAGGACACCTGGCTGTACATCCAGGATTCGGACATCCTGTTCGGGCGCTTCCACGAACCGAGGAACTGGAGCCCGGACATGGTCCCGGACGATCAGCATACCTCGCTGGTGCTCGAGTGTTTCTGCACCCTGAACGACGAAATCTGGAGCATGTCGGACGAGGACGTCGCGAAACGCTGTGTCGACGATCTCGTCGAAAAGCTGCACTTCATCGAGCGCGATGAATACGAAGGCTGCACGGTGGTGCGCACGCGCTTTGCCTATCCGGTCTACGACCTTGGTTATTCGTCAAGGATAGCCATCATCAAGGAATACCTCGCCGGTTTCGAGGGTCTGCATATCTCCGGTCGCGGGGGGATTTTCCGCTACAACAACGCGGACCACTCCATCGAGATGGGCCTCATGCTGGGGCAGAAGCTGCTCGGACACGATATCGATCACATGGCAGTCAACACCGAGGACAACTACCAGGAGATCATCGGCGAAAACGAGGCGGTGCGCGACAAGTACGTGTTCACGCACCCGGATGTCTACAAGGCGCAGGTCGGCCTGTCGCAACGGAACTCGGACGGATAATTACGAACCACGCCGTACCGTCTGCAATGCCCGGCGAATGGTGCAATGACAATGAGTGGCGATACTGAATCCCCGAGTCCGGCCGGTAAGCACGACATCTCCATCATCATGCCCGTCTACAACGGGCGCGACTACATCGTGAAAAGCCTGCCCCCGCTGGTCGAGATGCAGCGCCGCGGCGAGGTGCGCGAGGTACTGGTCGTCGATGACTCGTCCACGGACGATACGGCCTCGATCGCCGAGAAACTGGGCGCCCGCGTGATGCCCTCCGGCGGCCGCCTGGGCCCCGGCGCGGCGCGCAACGAGGCGGCACGCGTGGCCGAGGGGGACATCCTCTGGTTCGTTGACGCGGATGTCATCATCCACGACGATGCGGCCCGCTACATGCACGAGGGCTTCGCCCAACCAGGCGTCGTCGCCGTGTTCGGTTCCTACGACGACCAGCCGCCGGCACAGAATTTTCTTTCCCAGTACAAGAATCTCGTGCATCACTTCTATCACCACCGCGGACGCAAGGAGGCCTCCACCTTCTGGGCCGGCTGCGGGGCGGTCAGGAAGGATGCCTTTCTCGCGGTGGGCGGCTTCGATGTCGAACGCTACAAGCGCCCGTCAATCGAGGATATCGAGCTGGGATACCGTTTGCGCGAGGCGGGCGGCAAGATCCTGCTGTTTCCGGAGTTGCAGAGCACCCATCTCAAGGTCTGGCGCCTGGTCAACCTGCTGCACACCGAGGTGTTCTGCCGCGCCATTCCCTGGTCGCGGCTGATGATCGAGCAGAGCGGAATGGTGGACGACCTCAACGTCAGCTCCATGGAGCGCGTGCGCGCGGCACTGGCCGGGCTGTTCGCGCTGGTGATAGTCGCGGCCGTGGCCGGATTCGCGCCGTGGTGGGCGGTGCCGGGCATGGTGGTCCCGGTAGTCTGGGCCAACCGGCGCCTGGTGGCGTTGTTCTACCGGCGCAAGGGTCTGCTGTTTGCCGCCATGGGGCTGGCCTTTCACCAGCTTTACTACCTGTACAGCAGCGCCGCTTTCGTCTACAGCCTGCTCGAGTGCAAGCTGAAGAAACTGGCCGGGCCGGACACGCGCAAGGCGGCGGGCTAGGCACCGGACCGGGGATTCGTATCGCTGCCGCGGCGGCTGTGCGGAACCTTTTGCAGGCCTACAGAATGAATAGAATCCGCTGTTCCGTCCGAACGATCGCAATACTGTCACCGCTGATCGCTTGCCTTGCCACGTGCGGATGACCCGGACAGGGGCCTGGAACACAGATCGCCGTGTTGCTGCAGCCAAAACGGGCCAGACAAGGCGCACGGAGTGAAGTTTAGAGTCTTCGACAGGGGATCCGTCAACCCCCCGTCTTCAGGCGGCGGATCGCTCTGCACGCCAATGCGCTCAGCAGGCTATGGGCGGGCGGTATGAAAGCAGGGTTCCTTCTCCCTTCGGGAGACCGTGTTTTTCTGTTTGACGCCCCGCTCCCCAACCCTCCCCCTGAGGGGGAGGGGGTTGATCGGCCGGATGGCCGGTCGATCCGGCTTGCAGCCGCAACCCGAAGCCACCGGCTTCAGCCGGTGGCGTATTCCTTGTGCCAAATGAACGACGAGCAACGCAGACTGACCCGTTTTGGGGCGCGACCCGAAGGGACGGGGCCCCTATCGCACCGGCCGGCGTTGGGGCGCGCTGGTGTACGTCGAGTACACGTCGCTCGCACCGCCTTGTCAGGTGCGAAATGGACCTCCGTCGCGACGATTTGCGTGGTGTGAACAGGCCCTAGTTGCAATCGGACCGGCACTGGCTGCCCTTTATATTGCGCAGCAGGTTTCTCGCCGCCAGCCAGGCCTGCAACGCCAGGGAATCGATGCCGCGGATCAACGGCTCGGACTGCAGGTAATAGACGTCCAGTCGTGGTATCGCGGCGGGGTCCATCTGCGCGCCCAGTGCGCGCAGTTCGGTCGTGACGCTGCCACGGTAGCGCCGCCTGGCGAAATCGCGCACCTTGCGGTCGTGATAGCCGAACGGGTAGGCAAAATAGTCCGGGCGGCGTCCCAGGCGCCGCCCGATCAGCTCGTCCGCCTGTTCGCATTCCTCCTGCATCCGGGTCTCGGAAAGCGTGCGCATGTCCGGATGCGTCCGGGTGTGGCATTCGATCGCGACCCCGGCCGCGTGCAAGGCGCCTATTTCGTCCCAGTTCAGCATCTCGAAGGTATGGCCATCCACCGCGTCGGGCGGCCAGGGCGTGTCGCTGTCCACGGCGCCGGTGGCCAGGAACAGGTGTGCCGGTGCGCCGTGATCCCTGAGTACCGGCAGTGCCGCACGGTGAACCGAGCGCATACCGTCATCGAAGGTGAGCGCCACCCCGTGCCGGTTGTCGGGGGACAGCAGGGTATCCAGATCGAGCACGGGGATACGTTTCTCCGCCAGTGTCTCGAGCAGCAGGGCGAAATGACGGGGATGGTACGAAATGACCGATCCCCTGTCGTCGATGCTGTGGAAGGTGAATATGGCGCGCATGGCTGCAGCCGCTGACGTCAGGGGAATCAGTCCTCAACCACGTGTTTTTCGAACAGCTTGCGCTGTTCGTGCCAGGCGGTCATGTCGATGGTGCCATCGGTACGGAGGCAGTGCACGGCCGCCTGGGCCATGAAGATGGCATGGTGCGTGTTGTCGTGAACATAGAGTCCCTGACGGCCGAAACTGAGCAGGCCATCGAGCTGGTCAAGCCACTGATCCAGCCGGGCGAAATGCCCCTCGTAGCCGACGCCGAACAGGGGATAGGCATGGGCGATTTTCCTTACCTGGACATCGAGGACTTCCACGGCAATCGGCAGGCCCGCTTGCGCGAGCCCCGCCTTGACGCGCTCTGCCAGCTCAGGCGCCGGCATCGACCAGTTCCCGTCGCCCAGGAAACAGGGCACCTCGGCGCACAGGCTGGTACGGCCCTGTGGTTCGCCGCGATCCGAGTAGTTCTTGGTTTCCGAGATGCGTGTGAAGGGGAATTCTTCACCGGGGAAATAGTGTGCGTCATATTCCGTGAACCGGTCCTGCGCCAGCAGCAGGTAGACCAGCACCATCGACCTGAACTTCAGTGCCTGGCTCGCCGCCAGGACATCTTCCGGTACCGGAGTATCCAGCAGGCGTGTCAGCAATGTGACCGGGATAGTCGAATAGACCTGGTTCGAGGTGACGCTGTGAGTGCCCTCGCCGTTTTCGAATACGACCTCCTGCCCGGGACCGGACAGCCTGATCTCGCGCACCGTCGATCCCAGGTGTACAGTGGCACCCGCCCGGGTGGCGGCATCGTACAGGGCCGTACAGATCTGTCCGAAACCGTGCCTCGGGTAGTAGAAGATACCCTTGGTGCTGGCCCCGCCCGAGCCGCTGCCCGGGAGCAGGCGTTTGATCATCTTGCCGATCGAACCGGCCGAGACCCGTTTGTAGGCCTGGATGGGTGAGATCTGTTCCGGTTCCATGCCCCAGATCTTGCGTGCATAGGGGAAATAGAACTCCTTGCAGATGGTTCTGCCAAGACCCTTCTCAAGGATGCTGGCGAACGTTTCATCCGCGCCGCTCTTCACGCCGCCCGGCAGGGTCTTGCGTGCGATGTCCAGGCCGACACCGGCTGCGAAACGCGGATGCATTCTCAGCAGGAGGTCAACCGGTCGCAGCGGGAAATGTATCCAGCGCCCCATGAGCCGGATGCGTCCATGGCGCGGGCGGGTCAGGAGGTCGTCACCCAGCAGCTTGCGGATACGTGCCAGCACCTGTGGCGGCGAGGCCGGGTGCAGGCGATGGCTGCCGAAGTCGACATTGATTCCGCCGAATTCGAAGCTGGTCGCGTTGCCGCCGACGCGCTCCTGTTGCTCGATGACGGTGACCTTCACACCGGATTCAGCCAGTTCCAGTGCGGCGGCGAGGCCGGCGGGTCCGGCACCGAGTACGGTGACATCAGTCACGGGCAATCTCCCTCGTTTACATGCGTCGTCGATGTCGCCGTGACGGCGGGCGCGCGGCGGGTGTTCCGGGTACCTGCCCGGCGTTCATTCGGATATGGATCATACATACGGCCGGTCCTGCCGATGCAGGTGATGAACGGCAGAGTCTGCTGTTCTTATCGTCATGCGCGTGGATCGGGTTGAGCATTTCGGTTCAACAGGATAGTGTGCCGGACGATATTCGACAGGTACCCGTGGCTTCCTGTCTTCCGGAATATACAGTATGGCACGGTCGCGCTGAATACCCGCCTGCCTCCGGAGGCGTGTGTGCGGGCGGGCCAGGGGGATGGAGGCTGTACACGGGCCGCCGGGCGCCCTGTAAGATGGTTCGACCGGCCGGCCCGGCAGGGGATGTCCGGAATGCTATCCCGGGCGCTTTCTGCTGGTCATGGCACCTGCCGTGCCGGTACCGGGTCAAGACTGCAATGCCGCCAGTCGAGGGATGCCGATGGAAAATCTGTTTTACCTGTTTGCGCTGCTGAGCTGTTACAGCTATTTCCTGTATCCGTTGATACTCAGGTCGCTGCCGCACCGGGCGCGGCGGGAAGCGAGTGCACCCGGTAACGGTCGTCTGCCACATCTTACCCTCATCGTGACCGTTCACAACGAGGAGGCGCGCATCGCCGGCAAGATCGAGAATTCCCTGCGTATCGACTATCCCGGCCAACTGCTCGACATCATCGTTGCCTCCGACTGTTCGACGGATGCCACGGACCGCATCGTCGAGGGATATGCCGGCAGGGGCGTGCGCCTGGTCCGCGCCGACGAGAGGAAGGGCAAGGAGTACGCGCAGTGGTGCGCGATCGGCGCCGCGCGGGGTGAGATACTGGTGTTTTCCGATGTGGCGACCGAGATCCCCGGGGATGCCCTGCGCCTGCTGGCCGATGGCTTCTCGGACGGCCGCGTCGGGGCGTTGTCGAGCGAGGACCGGTTCGTGAGCGCGGACGGCCGCGTGGTCGGAGAGGGACTTTATGTCAGGTACGAAATGTGGCTGCGCCGGCTCGAATCGGAGCGCGCAGGCCTGGTCGGACTGAGTGGCTCCTTTTTCGCGGCCCGCCGTGAAGTCTGCACAGACTGGGATATCCATGCACCGAGCGACTTCAATACGGCCCTGAACTGCGCCATGCAGGGTCTGGTCGCCATCAGCGTCCCTGAGGTCGTCGGGGTCTACTCCGATGTGCAGGATCCGGGGCTCGAGTTCAACAGGAAGGTGCGGACCGTGATTCGGGGGATCACCGCGCTGGCGCGCCATCCGGAGGCTCTGAACCCCTTCCGGCTCGGATTGTTCTCGTTCCAGGTCTGGAGTCACAAGATCATGCGCTGGGGGGTGCCCTGGTTCCTGCTGGTGTTCCTGGCGCTGACGCTGTCGCTGCTGCGGCAGGGCGCGGTGTATCAGACGGCGCTGGTGCTGCAGGCGGTATTCTACGCGCTCGCCGCCGCCGGCTGGATGTCCGTCAGGATGCGCGAGAACAAGCTGGTCAGGATCGTGTTCTTTTTTGTCCAGACCAATCTGGCGCTGGCGAAGGCCGCCGTGTCGTATTTCGCCGGCAAGCGTATGACGACCTGGACGCCCTCAAGGCGCTAGATGTTCTACGCGCTGCCACCCGCCGGCCAGCCGATCAACCTTCGCGCCGGTGCGCGCGCCGGTCAATCACCCGCCGATGTCTTTCATCCCTGGCAGGCGAAATTTTTCAATTCGGGAACGGCCGCGCTGGCGGCGGCCGTCATGGCGGCTGTCCGACTGAAGGGTGTGCACGATCCGCAGGTCATCCTGCCGGCTTACGGCTGCCCGGATCTGGTCAGTGCGGTCCTGTATGCCGGTGCCAGCCCGGTCCTGGTCGATCTCGAGCCGGAGCGGCCGTGGATGGACCTCGACCAGCTGGCGGCGCGTGTCGGTCCGGACACTGTCGCCATCATTGCGGTCGACCTGTTCGGCATCCAGGAACGCCTGCGCGCGATCAGGGCCGTCACCGCGCGCTTTTCGCCGGTCCTGATCGAGGACAGTGCCCAGGCGTTCCCCGTCGAGGGGATGGAGGCTTTCTGGGGCGGAGATCTGGTGGTCGTGAGTTTCGGCCGCGGAAAACCCGTCAGCCTGCTGGGTGGCGGCGCCGTTCTATACCGGGAGAATCGATTCGACGGGCTGTTGCCCGATTTTGGTGCGCACAGAGACGCGTCGGCCCCGCAGCGGCTGGCTTTCCGCATCCAGGCCGTCCTGTACAACCTCATGAGCAGGCCCCGCATCTACTGGATTCCGGCCGGGCTGCCGTTCCTGCACCTGGGAGAAACCCGCTTTCACGCCCTGGCGGAGGTCCGCTGCATGGATGCCGCCCGTCTGGGGCTGCTTACGGCCAATATCCACGCCTTCCGACAGCGCGGTCAGCACGTTCAAACTTCGCTTGCCGGCCGCGTCGGGACGCTCGCCCGGACCGGCCGCGTGGTGGATCTGCCTGCGGTCTGTGACATGCCCGGTTCGAACGTCCTGTTGCGTTATCCCCTGCTGTTCGCGCCGGACATCCGGGACCGACTCTATAACTGCATGAAGGAAAAGGGGTTGGGCGTCTCCAGGCTGTACCCGGCCGCGCTGCCCGATATCACCGGGCTCGGGCGATACCTGGCCGGTGCCGGGGACTTCCCGGTGGCGAGGGCGTTCGCCCGGCGTCTGCTGACGCTACCGGTTCACTCGCGGGTCCGCGATGCCGACATCACGGCGATCTGGACCTGCATGTAAACGCTTGTCTGACGAATAGTCAGCGATGTATGTACACTGAATCAGCATGTTATGGTAAGGTTTTGGGGCTGCACGGGCTTTACCGCCACCAATGTTTTCCAGCGAGACGCCGATCAAGGAGAAACAATGAAATATCCCGTCAAGGAAGTATGTATCGGATTGATTGTATTCGCGCTTGCAGGCTGTGCATCCGGCCCCCCGAATCTGCCGGACGAGACCACCGGCGGGCAGGGTGTGATGCTGGACGCCTACAAAATTGAAGTCGGGGACAAGGTCAGCATCAGCGTCTGGAAGAACCCGGAACTGTCGATCAACGAGCCGGTACGCCCGGATGGAAAGATCGCCGTGCACCTGGTCGGCGATATCATGGCGGCGGGCAAGACGCCGGAACAGCTGGCCGGTGATATCGAGAACAAGCTGTCGGCGTACATCAAGGATCCCAATGTCACCGTCATCCTGACCGGGCTTTCAGGACAGGACTACCTGTCGATGATCAGGGTGACCGGTGCAGTCGGCAACCATGCCTCGATGACCTATCACTACGGCATGACCGTGCTGGACGCCGTGGTCGGTGCGGGCAGCGTGAGTATCTACGCGGATGCGAACAACACCAAATTGCACAGGCGTACCAAGGACGGCGGTAACGTGACCTACAACATCCGCCTCAAGGACATCCTGGAAAACGGGGACATGACGACGAACGTCTTGCTGATGCCGGGTGATGTCATCACTGTGCCCGAAAGCGTGTTCTGACGTCGGTCCGGACTACGAAAGGGGATGAAACCGGCTATGTGCCAGGGAAGTTCACGCTGCCTCGCGGCAGTCCTGTCCGCGCTGTTACTCGGCGCCAGTACGACGGCGTCAGCCCTCCGGGTGAATGGCAAGGTGGGCGTCGATCTGAATTATACCGACAACGCCGCGCTGGTGCCGTCCAATGAATCGGACGACCTGATTACGACGGGGAGCATAGCTGGATCGGTCAGCGAGGACCAGGGCCCGCTGACCGGCAATGCCAGCGCGTCGTTGAAGTATATCGACTACCTGGACAATACATTCGGCACGCAGACCTATCTGAACATTGCCACGGCCGCCAGTTGGGCGCAGGTCACGAATGTGCTGAAATGGGATGTCAGCGATTACTACAGCCAGACCTCGATCAACAATCTCGCAGCGGACACCCCGGGCAACACCGAAGATATCAATGTCTTTGATATCTCACCGCAGTTGACATTGCGTCCCGCGGAAAGGCATACGGTCACGCTCACGCCCTCGTTCAGGGATTTCTACTATGAGACGACCTCAAACGACAATCGGCAGACGGGGCTTGCGGCGGACTGGTCATACCAGCTGCGTCCCACCGTCAGCGTGTCGCTCTCCGGTGCCATCCGCAAGGTGGATTACGATGACGATACCCTGGCTCAGGACAATACCAATACCAACCTGAACATCGGGACGACGATCAGGCGGGCCCGGTCGGATTATGCGCTCTCGGTGGGCGCGACCAAGGTGGACCGGGATTCGGGTGCCGACACGGACGGTTTTGCCGCGCGCCTGGCCGCGCTCTACAGGCTGAGCGGCCACTCGAGCGTCAATGCGAATGTCTCCACGGATATCACCGATACCAGCAGTATCTACCTCGCGAGTTCCATGGATCCGAACAGCGGCAACTTCGGTAACGTCCAGACATCCCAGGATGTGGTGCGCAACAGCGTCGCGCGCCTCGCCTATAACCGGGAAGGTTCGGCCGCCGATTTCTCGGCCTGGGTGGAATTGCGGAAGCTGAACTACGAGACGACGCCCAACGACCGCAAGGTACAGGAATACGGCGCCAGAATCGGCTACCGTCTGTCGCCCCGGTTGAAGGCAACCCTCAGGGGCCGGTACGTCGAGAGCGAAGAAGAGAATATGGCCCTGACGGACAAGTATTTCAACGCCGACGGGCAGCTGGCTTATGCCCTGTCGAGAAAGCTGAACGCCAATGCAGGGGTGCGCATACAGAATCGGGACAACACCGACCCGCTGCGCGAGTTCGACGCCTACAGCGTCTTTGCCGGTCTGGGTTACCGGCTGGGACGTTGACGGCGACGTCCCGGGTGCCCGGTTTGTGCCAGTGTCGCGTCGCGGTCGGGGGCTGCAGCCTCGCGCCTTGTCTGGCCCGTTTTGGCTGCAGCAACGCGGCGATCTGTGTAGTGTGAACAGGCCCTAGTACTTTTGTATGAATTGTCGAATTCGTCCGATGACACTATATTGACTGCGGCACATGAGGCCGATGATGGAATACATGCCGCGAAGATGATTTGCTGATGAATTTCTGGCTGGTTTGAATAGAAAGCCTGGCCGCCGCTGACTGCGATCCTGCAGCGGCCAGGGCCGTACCTGGTAATGGTTCTTGGAAAGGGCAATGCAGACACCCGCACAACCCGGTGATTCCGGTGGTCAACACGGAAATCGCCCCGCCGCGAAAAACAATGTAAGGTTTTTCTCGCATTCCACCGAGGTGCTCAGGCACCACATTCCGACCGAGTTTGTCCTGCTGGGGCTGATCGAGGTGATCGCCCTGATGGTGTCCTTCTACGTCGGCATCGAGTTGCGCCTGGACAACATGAGCTGGCATGAGACCATCAGCAGCTATTCGTCCAGTGCGGTGGTGTTCGGGCTGGTCATGCTGTCGAGCCTGATCGCATTCGGCGCCTACCAGCGCCAGTCACAGAAAACTCTCAGCGAGCTTGCCGTACGGATCGCCAGCAGCCTGCTCGCGGGGCTGGTGGTGCTCAGTCTCACTTACTACATCGTCCCCCGGTTTTTCCTCGGCCGCGGCGCGTTGGCGCTGGCCGTGTTCGTGAGCTTCGTCAGCATCATGGCCATCCGCTTGCTGTTCATGAAGATCATGAGTGCCTACGACCTGCGCCTACGGGTCCTGATCCTGGGCGCCGGCAAGACCGCCAACCTGGTGAAACAGTCACAGTCCGCCGGCGCTCTGGACGGGCTGAATATCGTCAATTACATGCCGACGCCGGGTGATCTGGTAGACAGCAAGGGTCTAAGCCTGGTCAATACGCCGGGCGCACTCACCAAGTTCGTGAACGAACAGCAGGTTGACGTCATCGTGCTGGCCATGGACGAGCGTCGCAAGGGGCTCCCGGTGCATGACCTGCTGGACTGCAAGATGGGCGGCGTAGAGGTCATCGATCTGCTCACATTCTTCGAGCGCCATACCGACAAGATCAGGCTGGATATCATGCAGCCCAGCTGGATGTTCCTTTCGGATGGTTTCAGGGTGAGCAACTTCAGGCGCCTGTGGAAGCGTATCTTCGATGTCGCCACCGTCCTGGTGCTGATTCCGGTCGTATCGCCGTTCGTCGTGCTTGCCGTCATCGCATTGCTGATCGAGGCCAGGTTCAGGGCCTCGGTGTTCTACACCCAGACGCGCGTGGGTGAACACGGCAGGCTGTTCCAGATATACAAGTTCCGCAGCATGGTGGTCAATGCAGAGCAGGACGGGGTTGCACGCTGGGCGGAGAAGAACGATGCCCGCGTCACCCGGATCGGTTCCCTGCTCAGGAAATTCCGGCTGGACGAGATTCCCCAGCTGTACAATATTCTCAAGGGCGACATGAGCTTTGTCGGACCAAGACCGGAGCGTCCGGAGTTCGTACAACGGCTGGTCGAGAAAATCCCCTACTATAACGAGCGACACAGGGTCAAACCGGGGCTCAGCGGATGGGCGCAGATTCGCTATTCCTACGGGGCATCCGAGGAAGACGGCCTCGAGAAGCTCCAGTATGACCTTTACTACGTCAAGAACTACAGCATTCTGCTCGATGCCCTGGTGCTGTTGCAGACAGCGGAAGTTGTCCTCCTGGGCAGGGGCGCGCAATAAACGCTGCCGCGGAAATTTAAACCCCAGCGGGAGAACGACCCCATCACGGCAGCGGCTCCTGCACTGCGCCTGACTTCGGCACCGGCTTTTTTCTACCGAACCCATTGAAGGGTTCATACATCCTTCATTCCCGCATTCATCATCTTGCACCTCCCTGGGGTGGCGGGCGCCCATCGGCCGAAAGGCCGGACGATCCGGATTTTAGCCGTTACCCGAAGCCGGCGATTTTGGCCGCCGGCGTACCCGCTGTGCCTGTGACACGTCCTGGCTGACGCCCGGGCGCCTCCGTATTACACGCTTTCCTTTCCCGGCGAATTCTTCCTGTTTTGTGACCAGAGACACAGCAACGCTGTGCCACTCAACACGCACATCTTTTTTCGCTTCTCCCAATATATTCAAAGAGATTTTAAACGTCGATTGTTCTGTCCGGCCGGTTGTGCCGGAAAGATGGAGAACACGCAGATGATGACTTGGCACAGATCGCGGAACATGCTGCAGCGGATGCTGATGACGGCAACATTAATCATCCCGCTGGCCGGCTGCCTTTCCCTGGAACAGGACGCGTCCTCAGGATCCACATCCTCGGCCATCCCTGCTGTCCAGATCAGCGGCAGTATCGGGGACGGACCGGTCACCGGTGCGACGGTCACGGTTTACAGCAACAGTGGCGAGGTGCTGGGTTCCATGGTCAGCGACAATACTGCAACGTTCAGGTCAACCCTGAAGGTGAAGGGAAACCAGTATCCGCTGCGTCTCGTGGTCAGTGACGGCATCGATCTGGTCACGGGTGCGGCGCCCGATTTCGAAATGGTATCGGTCATGCTGAACCCGTCCTACAAGCAGGTGAACATCAATCCGTTCACCACGCTGATCGTCCTGCTGGCCGAAAAGCTGCCCGGCGGTCTTGACAACAACAATGTCGATGCGGCGCGGCACGTCGTGCTTGAGGAATTGGGCTTCGGTCTGGACACGAACAGGGTCGCCGATCCGATCTCGACCGAGATCACCGAAGAGAATGTCGCGTACCTGGTGAAATCGAGTGAGGAATTGGGCGAGATGGTGCGTCGCACCCGTGACCTGATCGCGGAAACCGGCAAGTCCGCCAGCGGCGACAGCATCATGTCAACACTGGCAGCAGACCTGACGGACGGGGTCGTCGACGGCCTCGGTGGCGTAGGCTCGAATCCAACCGTGGCCGCCGTTGCCAATGTGGTCTCGGGCCAGGTACTTGTGGAGGCGATGAGCAACAGTCTGCGGGTAGGCGGGGTGATTGCCACATCGACGATAGATTTGGCGATCGTCAGTACCCGCAATAACGTTGGGAGCACGCGTCTGACCGACAGCGTGACACTGACGGCGCAGATGCTAGAACAGGCCCGGGTCGCTGTGACCGCGGCGGAGGTGCTTGATTCGGGCAGTGCCGTGACGGATATCGCCGCCGGGATATCCAGTCTGACTCCGGGCGACACGCCGTCCATCGTGAAGGATGTACTGCCTCCCGGCAGCACAACGGCCCTGGACAACGCGGTGAACATGGTAGCCTCGGCCGGTACCGATGAGATGAATACGGTCAACCAGGTGGTAGCCTCAGGCGGCACGAATGTGCCCGTGCCGCAACCGGTGGTGACGGTCAACACCCCGCCTGTCATCACGGGCACGCCGGCCACGTCGGTGACGGCCAACAGCGCCTACCAGTTCCAGCCGGTTGCCTCGGACGCGGACGGGGACGCCCTCGGCTACAGCATCGCCAACAAGCCCTCCTGGGCCAGCTTCAATACGGGCACGGGGCGGCTGGGTGGTACGCCCTCGGACGCGCAGACGGGTAATTACGGCGGCATCGTGATCTCGGTGTCCGACGGCACGGATTCGGCCAGCCTGCCGGCATTTTCCATCCAGGTGGATGCCGCGCCGGTGGTGACGGTCAACACCCCGCCTGTCATCACGGGCACGCCGGCCACGTCGGTGACGGCCAACAGCGCCTACCAGTTCCAGCCGGTTGCCTCGGACGCGGACGGGGACGCCCTCGGCTACAGCATCGCCAACAAGCCCTCCTGGGCCAGCTTCAATACGGGCACGGGGCGGCTGGGTGGTACGCCCTCGGACGCGCAGACGGGTAATTACGGCGGCATCGTGATCTCGGTGTCCGACGGCACGGATTCGGCCAGCCTGCCGGCATTCTCGATCCAGGTGGATGCCGCGCCGGTGGTCAACAATCCCCCCGTCATCGGCGGCACGCCGGCCACCTCGGTGACGGCCAACAGCGCCTACCAGTTCCAGCCGGTTGCCTCGGACGCGGACGGAGATACGCTCAGTTACAGCATCGCCAACAAGCCGTCCTGGGCCAGCTTCAATACGGGCACGGGACGGCTGAGTGGTACGCCGGTAGCCTCTGATGCCGGTTCGTACAACGGGATTGTCATTTCGGTTACAGATGGCACGGATACGGCTGGTCTGGCACCTTTCTCGATCGTGGTGAGTTCCCAGACCAGCAGCATGACCCTGTCCTGGGTGGCACCGGCCGCGCGTTCCGACGGTACGTCGCTATCGCTTTCGGAGATCGAAGGTTACCGGATCTACTACGGGACCACGGCGGGCGCTTACCCGAATTCCGTGGACGTGACGGATGGTACGGCCACGACGGCTACGGTTACCAACCTGCCGGTCGGCACCTACTATGTCGTGATGAGCACATACGATACGGCAGGCGTTGAGGGGGCGAAGTCGGCCCCGGTGACCAAGACCGTTCAGTGATGCACTGAGCGGCGGCTCATCCTTTCTTCCTACAGCCCATCCGTCTGCTTCACCAGCTGGATTCCGGTGCAGCAGACGGGCTAGCCGGCGGCTTCCTGCTCCTCGACTTCCTCGATTTCCCTGCGCACCTCCGCTACATGCAAGCCGCCGGCAATGAAGTAGATTGCGCCGGCAACGGTTACCGGCAGCCACTGCGCAGCCAGAAATAGAATGCTTGCGGCAAACGCCGTTTCCTCCGCGATGCCGAACGGCTTGAGCGCGAAAACATATGCGGCCTGAATGGCGCCGATATATCCGGGTGCGTTCGGCACGGCGGCGGCAAGGGCCAGTACCGCCATCAGTACCAGCGCGATGGTCGGCGAGATTTCGGTTCCGTAGGCATAGACGGTCAGCCAGATCATGCCCCCCATGAGCAGCCATTTCAACAACGACCAGACGGTCATCAGGGCAACCAGCGCAGGAGACCTGAGCGAGGAGAAGGCATGGATCACGTTCTCAAGGACGCCCGTGACGCGATGCTGGAAATGTTCCGGCAGAAACGAACCGAGTCGGGCGCCGGTATTCAGCACCAGTGAGGGTTTGTACAGGATAACGGCTATGACGGCGAAGAAGCCCGCCATCAGCATCGTGATGAACCAGGCACCGATTTCCAGTGATTCGGGCGGAGTTCCGATGATCGCCATGGCAAGTGCGTACAGTGACAGGATGGCCACGAGGTCGAATACACGTTCCACGAGCAAGGTGATGGCGATGCTGGTGACCGGTTTCCCGAAGCGATGTGAGAAGATGGCGGTACGCACGAGTTCACCCAGGTGGGCGGGCAGTACGTTGTTGGCGGCGAAGCCGATGATCATGGACGGCGTGACCTCGCCGGTCGTGAATCGCCCCACGGGCCTCAGTATGTAGACCCAGCGCAGTGCCTTCATCCAGTAAAACAGCACCAGCAGCAGCATGAACGGAACGAGCACCCAGTAGTTGCCCCCGGACAACAGCGCGCCGAGTTCTTCGAAATCGACGTCCCACAATGCGTAGGCCAGTGCGCACACCGTGATGAGGGTGACGGTAATGAGAGAGAGTATTCGTTTCACTGAGAAGTCCCTTGCCGGTGATGTGGGGCGCCGTTGACCGATACGTCACGAGCGCTGTATTCGAAGGATTATCCCTGTATCAGGTGCGTGTTGTTGAACGGGTCGCATGTGTCCCGGCCACCGGCCGTCTACATCGACAGAAACACCGCCAGTACACAAACGAGCGCGACCAGACGGCTCCCGGTGTCCCTGATGGTAAAGATCAGCGGGTCGTCGTGCATTTCGCCGCGGCCGGTTATCAGCCAGACACGGCTGATCCAGAACAGCAGGGTCGGACACAGTATCCAAAGCAGCTGCGGATGCGAGTATTGTGCCGCGACGTCGGGGCTGTCGATATACAGTGCAACCACCAGGATGGAAAGGTACCCGCTCGCAACACCCATCATCTGCAGGTGGCCCAGATCACCCACGTGGTAGCCCCTGCCGCTCGCAACCTTGTCGGGTCTGCCGCGCAACATGGCCAGTTCAGAGCAGCGCTTGACCAGTGCAAGACTGAGGAACAGGAACATGGAGAAGGCAAGCAGCCAGAACGACAGGGTGACATCGATGACGACGGCACCCGCAATCACCCGGATGGTATAAAGGGTTGCGAGGAGGATGACGTCGACAACCGCGTAAGCCTTGAGCCGCATCGAATAGGAAGTCGTGATCAGCATGTACAGCAGCAAGATGGCGCAGAATTCCGGTGACAGCAGCAGGGCGATGCCCAGGCCGATAACGGGTGACAGGAATGCCAGTATCAGACCGTGAGCCAGCGGCAGGTCACCGGCCGCAAACGGGCGTGTCCGCTTGCGTGTATGCGCGCGGTCGGCCGGCAGGTCCAGCAGGTCATTAAGGACATATACACCGGAAGAGCACAGGCTGAATGCGGCGAAGGCAAGGATTTCGCTGCTCACCAGCGGGATACTGTAGAACTTGTGGGACGTGAACAAGGGAACGAACAGCAGCAGATTCTTCATCCACTGGTAGGTGCGCATTGCTCTGAGGTACACGAGCAGTCCGTTACGGTCAGCCGGGAAGACACGTTCGATCTCGACGACCCGCCGTGCGGCGCGTTCAACGCCGCGTTCCGGGTTGACCAGCAAGGCCCTGCGCGCCTGCTTCCAGATGGATACATCGATCATTGCGTTTGCGGCATAGTCGAACGGCAAGTCGCCGACGACTTCCCTGATACACTCGAGCTTGTTGCGTCCAGAGATGTTTTTCTCCCTTGTGCTGGCGATGACACGTGAAAACAGGCCCAGGTGCCCCGCAATGGCAGCGGCGATTTTCTCGGCCGTGGCGGTGGCGAGGATCAGCCTTCTGCCGCTGCCGGCCTCGCCGCTCAGGTAATCGACGAGTTGCCGATTGAATGGTATGGTTTTTGCGTCGATGTCGACATGCTGAGCGATCATGAACTTCATGTGTGCCTTTCCACGCAGCAGCCAGAAAGGCACCAGCAGGCACAGCAATGGTCTTGATCTGAGCAGTGCGAGGAACGACTCGTACAGCATGTCCGTCCTGATCAGGGTACCGTCGAGATCGACGAACAGCGGTACCGGGTTGTGTTCAGCGGCGGTTCCGGCTGCCATCTCGGGTTTGACGGTTTGCAGTGTCACGTTACTGGATCCTGTGGACGGCGCCTGACTGCCGGTCGGTGCCCGACGGGCTGGTCGACTCCCCGTGCAGCAGCTCCCCGGCCGTCAGCGGGCCTCCCGCAAGTCTGAACCCGGTGCCGGTCACCGTTGGCCCGTCGACCAGCCAGACTGACCTTTGAGGGAAGGCGGCGAGCAGCCGCTCGCGAACGTCCGCGTCACGGTCCCAGGCAAAGATGGTCGTGCCCTCCTGCAGGACGGCGTCATTGTACACGGCCGCAGACATGTAGTCCTGGAAACGCTTGCCGCGCACCAGCACCAGGCTGTCAGTAAGGTCTTCATTTTTCAATAGCATGCGTATATCCGGCCGCATGTTGTTGTAGTGGAAATACTTGTCAATCGACCGCCAGGGAAAGAAGTTGACCGCCGCGGCCAGGCTGAGTGCCAGCACGGCGGCCAGGACCTGTGTCGGGCCGGTGTCTCGCGCCGGCAGGCGCGCGCCGATGACCTGCATGCCACGCACGGTCAGTGCAACGGCGGGGAACAGGATCAGGAACCAGTAGCGGGCGCCGAAGTCAGGCCCGCCGGAAAACCAGTACAGGGAATGCAGTCCCATGATCACCCCGATGACCAGCAGTGACCAGTAATCCTTGCGCCGGACCTCACCCGAGAACAGCAGGAAGAGGATCAGCAGCAGCGAACCGCTCGCCCAGCCGAACAGTTCGATGTTGACCGCGAAGGTATTCAGGTAATTGTTGAGGATCACATCCGGCAGGCCGTGGCCCGGGAAGGGGTCCAGCCCGCGCCAGTCGAGACCCCGGTCCGGGCCAAACCCGAGTGCGTTGACGCCGGGGCCGTAATACCTGTCGAAATAGGCCATTACTGGGAATGTCCCCGGATCGCCCGTGAGGTACGCGTTGTAGGGCAGTGTGAGCGCGCCGACCATGATCGACACCACGACCATCAGCGGGACCAGTGTGAGTCGTTCCCGCCAGGTCCGCACGCCCAGTGACCAGAGTCCCAGCGCCGCGGCCACGGCCAGGCCGTCCAGCGGCCTTATCAGGCTGGTGACACCGATCGTGATACCGGCCAGCACGGCACGGCCGGCCCCGCCCTGACGACGCATGCGTGCGACGGCAAGGGCGCCGGCCAGCACGCAGAACAGGGTGAAGATATGAGCCATGAAGCTCATGGACAGGAAAATGAACCAGGGCGAAAGGCACATCAGCAGCACGACCAGCCGGGCCGTGGTACGCGACCAGATCTCCTGTGCGAGTAGGTAGGCAAGCAGTACGCACAGTCCGGCCAGCAGCGGATTGATCAGCCAGGGTACGCCGAGCAGACTGCCCAGCGCGAGCATCGCAGGCCAGCCGGGCGGCAGCGCGGAATACCAGCGGTCCGCTTCGTAGATCATGAGATCGATATTGAAGGCATCGGGTACCGGCGGCAGAGGCATGGCCAGCATGCCCTTGGCCAGATAGCCTGCATGAAGGAGGTAGCCGACCTCATCCGGAATATGCGGATGCCGCTGGTAGGAAAACAGGCTCAGCAGGATTGCCACCGTCGTTACGCAGAGCGCCGCCGTGACAGCGAAGCGGTCGATGCGGCCGCCGGACCGCGTATCCGGTCCCTTGTCCGGCTGCGGCAGTATGGGCTGCAGCCCTGTCTTCAGGGCCAGCAGGGCATCCGCCGGGAGACTGCGCACCAGCTGTATCACGGTCAATACGGCGAGGAGCTGGATGCCTGCGGCCAGCAGGATTTCGATACCGTAATTGAAAGGATCCAGTGAGGGTGCCGTACTTGAAATCACGGCGATCGAAATCACCGCGCCGCTGCGCCAGATGCCAAATTCCGTGCGCAACCAGGCCGCTGCTCTCATACAGACGGGGCCGAGCGCATACAGGACGGCACAGGCCTGTACCGCGATCAGCATCAGGCAGAAGCCATCGCCTGCCGTGGTCATATCCGCAACGGTCTTGTAATGCTGGTACCCGACATTGCGGGTTGGCTGCACCAGCTGCAACGCGGCGGCCTGCCCGATGATCAGCACCGCGAGCCAGGTCCCGCCGGCAGCCCATTGCCCGGCAGCGCTCCAGGCGAGGACCAGAGCGGCAGCGGCCATGGCAAGGGGCAGGCAGGCCTGCGCGCCGAGGTAGTTTTCAGCGTCCCTGAACGTCGGGTCGATGAGGGCCCAGACCAGCAGGAGCAGGCCGGTGACGGCCATTCCGTATCTGCGCAATCCTGTTGCAATCGACATGGTGTTTACTCGGGAGGGGAACCGGTTGCCTGGGGTCTGGCTGACACGTGTCGGGAAATCCGGGATGTTGCGACAAGGTTGATTCTGGGGCGGAACATTACCACAGGGGCCTTGTGACGGCACGCGTGTTGCAGCCGGCGAGCTGGCCGGAAACAGCCCCGGCGGCGCGTTGTCCCGGCAAAATCGCCGGGTGCAGAACCTCATCGGTGCCTGGCATGCCCTTCTGCAGCCTGCAACGCCCTGCTACAATGCAACGCTTTTCCGGTCGCCTCTTGCGGGACGGGATCCAGAATAGCGTTGCGGGCAATCTCTCGTTACGGCGCCGCCTGTAGGGCGGGCCGGCCGGGGGACCGGTCGGGGTTTCAGGATGCGTATTGGTGTTGATGCAACTTGCTGGGCGAATCCCCGGGGATACGGGCGCTTTACCCGGCACATGCTGACCGCCCTGCTGGAGCTGGACACGGTCAACGAGTATGTCTTTTTTATGGACTCGTTCACCGCCGCGCAGTCGACATTTCCCCCCGGCGTCGTTCAGGTGGTAATCGACATTTCGGAATCGCCGACCCAGGCGGCTTCCGCGGATGGCAGGCGCGGGCTGCGGGACATGATCACGATGGGGCGTCGGGTATCCCGCGAACCGCTGGACATCTTTTTCTACCCTTCCGTCTATACCTATTACCCGATCTTCAACTCCTGCAAAAAGATTGTCGCGATTCACGATGTGATAGCGGAACAGTATCCCCAGCTGATCTTCCGCAGCAGGAAAAACCGGCTGTTCTGGAACCTCAAGACCTGGCTGGCCGTCAGGCAGGCGGATCTCGTGCTGACGGTGTCGCGATTTTCGCAGCAGGGCATCGCCGAGCATTTCCGCATCTCCCGGCAGCATATCCGGGTCGTCAGCGAGGGCTCCGCCGATTCCTTCGGCCCCGTGCACGACCCGCGGCTGCTGCAAGCCACGCTGGCGGACTGGGGCCTGTCTGACAGGACGAGATATATTCTCTACGTGGGCGGGATCGCGCCGCACAAGAACCTGCGGGTGCTGGTGGAGGCCTTTGCTGAGCTGATGAAGGTTGCCGGTTACGACGATGTCAGGCTGGTGATGGTCGGTGACTACGAGCATGACGTCTTCCTGATTGACGAGGAGCTCAAGGCCGGCATGAACGATCCCGCGTTCAGGGAACGCGTGATCTATACGGGCTATATCCCCGACGAAGTCCTGAACCGCCTCTATAACGGTGCGCTGGTGTTTGTGCTGCCCTCGTTCTGCGAGGGATTCGGCCTGCCGGCGCTGGAGGCGATGTCCTGCGGGACCGTGGTGATCGGCAGCAGCACCACGTCCATTCCGGAGGTGGTCGGCGATGCCGGGCTGTTCTTCGATCCCCGCAGCAAGTCCGAGCTGGTCAGCTGCCTGCGCCGCGTGATCGACGACGAGGCGTTGCGCGAGGACCTCGGCAGGCGGTCCCTGGAACGCGCCGCCACCTTCTCCTGGCACCGCTCCGCACAGGAAACACTGCAGGTATTCCAGGATCTGGCGGACTGAAACGCCGGCCTGCGTCAGCGGCCGGTGTACGCACTGGGCCGGGCGCTCAGGTAACCGATGAACTCCCCCCAGGTCCAGCACAGGACGAGCAGCAGGGTGACCGGCAGCACACGCAGAAACGCGGCACCGTGGCGCTTTTTTGCAAGGATATCCTTCAGCTTCTTGAGCAGGATGACAGCCGGCACGGCCGCCGTCGCCACGCAATAACCCAGCCGCGCCGTTGTTGACTTGCCGCGGATCCGGTTACCCGCGAAGAATCGGCCCCAGACGTAGCGTTCGCGAGCCGCCTGCGCCAGCGTGAGACCGGTCCGGTGCTGGCAGACCACGATGTCCGGAGACAGCCACAGGGTATGACCGGCGGCCAGCAGCGCGCCGTGTAGCGCGGGTTCACTGAAATGGCGTTCCCATATCCGGCGCGTGCTTTCCAGCGCGCTGCGCTTGTAGCCGATATTCACGTCGGTCAGGAAGCCGGACGCTCCGGCGTTGACCGGGTTCTGATAGCGGCCGAAATCCAGGAAGTACACCGCCCAGTTCACCGGCCGGTCGATATCGTTTTCCACGGCGCCGCCGACGGCGGCGTGCGGCATCCGGTGCGCCTCCAGCATCCTGCTGCACCAGTCCGGCGCCGGATTCTCATGGTCCTCCAGCATGGCCACGATCTCGCCGCGCGCCAAGCGCAGGCCGGCCGCGCGCAGTTCGTCGAAGTGCTCATGGCAGAGACCGGCGGGGCCGGCCACCGAGAGCGTGACCGGATGGAAAACGACCCGTGGGAACGCCTGCTGCAGGGCGGGGATCCGCGTATCGTGCTCATCGTAGGGGACAATGATCTCGATCTGTCGCGGATCGCAATCCTGCTGACTGAACAGCGCAGCCAGGCAGGCCTGCAGGTGCTCTGCGCCACTGACGATGGTGATGACGACCGACAGCGGTACCGGCCCGGGTTCCTGCATGCGCAGGTTCTACTCCTCGCGTTCCGACTGCGGCTGCAGTGCGGCCACCGAGGTCCCGGTCAGGTAACCGATGAATTCACCCCAGGCCCACGCGGATGCGAGCAGGACGATGTAGGGCAGGGCGGCGAGAAACGCCCCGATGTGCCGCTTCTTGTTCAGGATGTGGCGGGACAGGCGGATCACCAGCAGCACGGGCAGGGCCGGGGCAAGTGCGGCGTAGACCATGCGTTTGCCACCCGGCACGGACGACGCGCGTGTGCTGCCGAACAGCCGTCCGAACGCGTAACGGTCCCACAGCGCATGCCCGATATGCAGCTCGCGTCGCTGCTGCACGATGATGTCCGGTGACAGCCAGAGCTTGCCACCACGCGCTTCCAGTGCCGCATGTACGGACGGCTCGTGAAACTCGCGCGTCCAGACGTCGCGGATTTTCTGCAGTTCGGACATCTTGTAGGAGACGTTGAGGTCGGTAAGTTCGTGCGTCTCCCCACCCTGGACCGGGGGCATGTAACGCAGGTAGTCGAGAAAGTACACGGCCCAGTTCAGCGGCCTGTCGGGTCCGGTTTTCTCGACCACGCCGCCGATGGCGAGCGGTGTCTGCTCGTGGGCGTGTACGATGCTCTGCACCCAGTCCGGTGCCGGCCTGCAGTGATCTTCCGTGACGGCCAGCAGCCTGCCGCGCGCGGCATTGGCCCCGGTCGCGCGCAACTCCGCGTAGGTCCGTTTGCCGGTGAGGCCGATGAACTGCGCGTCGGGAAACTCGGCCTGCAGCGCAGCGGTGTCGCCCAGTGTTTCATCGCAGGGCACGATCGTTTCGAAGCTCGCCGGGCCTTCCTGCTTTTGCAAAGCCGCAAGGCAGTGTCTGAGATGATCGATGTCGACCAGCGTGACGACGATGACCGACAGGTCGGGCGTCCCGGATTGACTGTGTTCCGTAACTGTTGAAGATTCCAATGGCGGTCTCCGTCACGTCCGGCAATCAGCCGGTCGTCTGTTTGCCCTTGCGTCCGGCGGGCAGGGTCAGAATGTAGCCGAAGACCGCACCCAGCAGCGAGATCGTGCCGGTCAGCACGAGCAGATTCCTGCGCAGTTCCCGGTTGTGGGTGAGTTGTTCAACCGGCTCCAGGGCGTGCAGGGCCATGATGACGTTGCGTATCGATGCGGTGGTTGTACTGCGGGTGACCCGTCCGTTAGCCTCATTGACGTAATACTGCACGTCAGGTTTCGCCTCGAATCGTACGCGATATACCGGCAGTTGTCCGAGCGGGTAGGACTTGTCATGCTCCGTCAGCCGGGTCGATTCGATTGCCGGTTTCCTGATGCCGAATGCGTTGCGCGCAATGTCCTCGGCAAGCGCCGGGGTGAACTCGAAGCGTCTGCCGCTGAGTGCGTCGATGTAGTGGTTTGTATGATCCCCGGCCTCGATCCTATAGAGCAGCTGGTAGTGAATCTGCAAAAGCTCGACGCGTCTGGCGTTCACCTCGTGCCCTGTGTACTGCCTGAGTCGTGCTATCGCACCCGCGGGCGAGAGCGTGACATTGCGGTAATCGACAGCGGGCCTGCTGAAGCGGATCGACTCGCCGAACAGCTGCTGCGGCAGCACCATGAGGACGCCGCTCAGGCACCAGATCAGGATGAATGCACCCATGAAGATGAATATCCACTTGTGCAGCGTACGTAACGTTCCGCGTGTCATGCGCCGTCCTCCGCCTGATCCGGCAGCGCGGCCTCTAGCCGGTGTTCCCGGCTGCAATCTCGGCGATCCTGATGGTCAGCATGCCGTCCGCCCCGGTCGCTACCGCGGACTGGCCGCCGGTCGCAGCACGCGCAAAGGCATCGAATTCCTGGATAAAACTATCCACCACGACCCAGCGGTAGGTACGCAGCTTCTCCATCAGGTGAATTTTCGGGAACAGGTGGGTCTTGCGCCGTGTGGGGCCGCCGCGTTCGCTTGACCACACCACCTGGGTCATCATCGGGAAGCACCAGGCCCGTATGCAGCCCAGGGTGCCGTAGATTTCCACCAGAAGGCGGTAACCGCGCCATTCGTTCCAGCTGGACTGCAGGCTGGCGATGTTGCCGTTTGTGTTGCGCAGCAGGGCAAAGCCGTTGTCCTCGCAGCCTGGAAATTTCCATACCGATCCTGACGAGAGTCCTTTGATTTCGGCGACGTCGCCGAGAAAGTAGGCCGTCAGGTCGATGAGGTGGATACCGTTGTCGCGCAGGGTGCCGCCGCCCATGGTGTCGAATTCATGCAGCCATTCGTGATCATGCGCGGTGGCCGAGTAACCGGTGTAACTGCGGACGTGATCGAGCGTTCCGATGATGCCGGAATCCAGCAATTCGCGCGCCTTCAGGATGGATGGATAAAAACGGTAGTTGAAACCGGTTGCGAGGTAGTGGCCACTGCGCCCTGCCGCATCCAGCATGGCCTGGCACTCCGCGGTGTTGCGCGCCAGCGGCTTCTCGCACAGTACGTGCTTGCCGTTCTCCAGGGCGGCGACGGTCATTTCCTTGTGCAGCGATGGAGGGGTCGAGACGATGACCGCATCGATGTCGTCGCGCTGGATCAGGTCGTGCCAGTCGCCGACGACCAGCCCGCCGTGTTTCGCGGTCAACGCCGTGGCCCGCTGGTGATCGGTATCGCAGGCGGCCGTCAGCGTGTGGTCGGGGAGCTTGCCAAGCGCCTCGGCGCGCAGCTCGCCGATACCACCACATCCTATCAGTCCATATCTCATTGGTTACGCTCTATTCCGTGAAAACGGCGGGTTCGCCAGGTTCGGGATTATATCGAACGGCGGTGGCAGAACAAGCGAGCCACCGTGACCGCTTGACGCAGATCAGATTGGGTTGCCCCGGATACCGATGCAGGACATCATAGGTCGGCCGATATGTTGTCAACCGGTGCTTAACGGCGGCTTGTTTCGCATCTGAACCCCCTTTGTCCCCACCCGGAGCGGTTATGCAGTCTGACCGAAATGTCGCCCGAAATTTCCTCGTGCTGGTCTCCGGCGAGGCCGTGTCGCGCGTCATCGCCTTCGGCGTGACGGTGTTCCTGGCGCGGGTGCTGGGTGCCGGGGGCTACGGGGTGATCGCATTCGCGCTCGGAATCAATCTGTACTTCAGCAAGCTGGCGGATTTCGCCGTGGAGTGGGTCGGCGCCCGCGAGGTCGCCAGGCTGCGGGATTCCTTCAGGCACCTGGCAGCCGCCATCATTGGCGTGCGACTGACCGTCGTCCTGCTGCTGGCCGGCGTCTCGATCGCGATCGTGCAGCTGACGCTGCCCGCTCCCGAGCGTGACGTGCTGTCGCTTTACCTGCTGACCATGATCCCGCTCGCGGCGAACACCAAGTGGATTCATCTGGGGCTGGAGGACGCGAGTCCGATCGGGCTGGCCAGGGTACTGGGCGAGTTGCTTGGCCTGGCGATCGTGCTTGCCGTGATGTCCCACACCGTCGCACTCTGGGTGCCGCCGGTTGCGCAGATCGCCAGCGAATCCATGACGGCGCTGTTTCTGCTGCTGGTGTTGCGGCGGCGCGGCCACCGTTTCGGGCTGACGCTGGATCTGGAGCTGGCCCTGCCGGTGTTCAGGTCGGGCCTGCCGCTGGTGATACACATGATGCTGGGCCTGTTCATCTACAACTCCGACCTGATCTTCCTGCGCCTGTTCCGGGACAGCGAACAGGTCGGCTACTATGCCGCAGCCTATACCCTGATCAGCCTGTTGGCCAACCTTGGTATCTCCTACGGAATGAGTCTGTTGCCGGCGATGACCCGCCTCGGTGCCGGCACGCCGGCCGAGAGCGCCCAGTACCATACCGCGCTGGCACAGGTATTTGCCGTCTGCTTCCCGGTGTCGGTGGGCGGCTGTCTGCTGGCCGCCTCAATCATCCACCTCGCCTTCGGTGACCAGTACACTCCCTCGGTGCTGGCACTGCAGATCCTGATCTGGTCGATACCGCTGTCGATCTTCCGCAATGTCCCCTGGTCGGCGCTGATCTCGCGTGAACGCCAGGATTTGTTGCTGAAGGCGGTGGTAATAGGAGCGGTCGTCAACATCCTGCTGAACGTCACCCTGATACCCCTGTACGGGATGGTCGGCGCGGCGGTGTCCACGGTGATTACGGAAAGCCTGGTGGGCGGCCTCATGCTGGGATTCGCCGCGAGCCAGGGATTGCCGTTCGTGCCACTGCAGCGGTTCCTGAAACCGGTCATGGCGGGCACCGTCATGGGGCTGGTCCTGCTGCTGGTCGGCACGACGAGCCTGCCTGTCGCCATGGTCGCCGGTGTCGCGGTTTACGCGCTCTGCCTGGGCCTGCTGGGCGGCATTCGCTTCACCAGGGGAAGTTTGCCGGGTCTGAATGTCTAGAACCTGTCTCGCCTGCGGGCGGGCTCTCGCACTGGCCGGTAGCGGCGGCCGGCGCTAGACTTGCGCGACGGCCGGGCGCTGGTCCCGGGCGTCAGTCGTTAATCGGAACGGGGATGATGGAAATAGTGTCTGCTTATCTGCGTTTATTCGGGGTTTTCGTCCTGTCGCTGGTCTTCTCCACAACGCTGCGCGCGGCGGATATGGTGTTTTCCTCCTACCTGGGCGGCAGCGACGACGACCAGCCGGCCGGCGACCTGTTCATCGATGCGCATGGATATATCTACCTCACCGGTCCGACCCGGTCCGCCGATTTCCCGGTAACGCCGGGCGCCTTCGATACATCGTTCAACGACAGGAGCGGCAACAGCGACGCCTTCGTGATGAAGCTGGATCCCGACGGCAGGGTACTCTGGTCGACCTTTCTCGGCACGCCGACACGGGATCTCTTTTACACGATCAAGGCCGATGCCGAAGGTTACGTCTACCTGGCCGGTGCCTTCGGACCCGGTGCGCCGACCACCCCCGGCGCACTGCAGAGAACCTTTGCCGGTGCCGAACCGGGGGGGCACCCCTGGGACGGTTATCTGGCCAAGCTGAAGCCGGACGGCTCCGGGCTGGTCTGGGCGACCTATCTGGGCACTGGAAGCAGGGAGTCGATCCGCAACATGGACATCGATCCGGACGGCAATTTCGTAGTGGGTACCCGATACCAGGCATCCCCCTGGCCCGCACGGTGGTTCGAGGGCAGTTTCCAGTCCAGACCGCAGGGGGGGACGGATTCGGTCATCATCAAGGTCAGCGCCGATGGCAGCCGCGTACTGTGGGCGAGTTATCTGGGGGGATCCGCCGATGAAGCCGTCGGGCCGAATGTCGCCATTGATGAAACGGGCCGGATACATGTGTTCACCTCGACGCATTCCCCGGACATGCCCACCACGCCCGGTGCCCACGATCGCAGCTACAACGGCGGTGAGGACATCTATGTCGCCACGCTGTCGGGAGACGGCCGCAAACTGCTGATGGGAACCTACCTCGGCAGCGGTGACGACGATGGCGGCGGCGGCAAACGGGCCATCGCCGTCGATGACCGGGGCGACATTGTCATCAGCGCGTGGACGAAATCGACCCGCTTCCCGGTGACGGTCCATGCCTTCCGGCGCGAGCCCATGGGCTTTACGCCCTGGGGGGCGACGGGGGTGACGGCGCGTTTGAGTCCCAGGGGCGCCCTGCTGGCCTCGACCTACATCGGGGACAACGAGGGCCTGTCGCTGGATTCGCGCGGCAACGTCTATATCGGACTGCAGGTCTGGGAAGACGTCGTACCGGTCACGGCAGATGCCTTCCAGCGCCGCTTCGGCGGCGACAGTGACGGCGCGATCCTCGTGCTGTCCAGGGATCTGGATCGTCTGATCTACGCGAGCTACATCGGTGGATCCCGTGCCGATGCGGTGCGGATCACGGCGGTGGGTCCGGACGACGATTTTTATCTTTCCGGCATGACGAATTCCACCGACCTGCCGCTGCGCGAGCCGCAGCAGGCCGCCTTCGGGGGCGGTTCAAACGACGTATTCCTGATAAAATTCAAACGGCTGGCCAGCGACGCGGACCCGCGGTAACGCGATTCGGGCCGGGCGGGCTGTGTGGTTCCCCGCGGTCCCCAAGGGGTTGCGACCGAACTACACACTTGCTGTGTTGCACTGCTTGCCCGTACGTCAAGTACCGTGCTGCGCAGTGCACCTTGCAAGCGCGCCTTTCGGGCAGCTTTGCTGCTCGCGAGGTATCATGAGATAGGTTCTAGACAATACTCATGTCCAGCAATCGGCGGTGCAATGCGCCGGCCGCATCCAGCAGGCCGCCGTCCTGTACCCGGGATTCCATGTTGTAGCGGGGCGCTTCCCTGAACATTCCCGCGATATCCCCGGGCGGATCGGCGAATTCCGGGGCAACCCGCCGGGCGAGGGATTCCAGCGTGGCCGGGCCGTCGCCGCAGGCCCGCTCGAAGGACAGCAGCAGCACCTGTTCCCGGTGTGCCGCGATGTGCTCAAAGGCATCTATCCAGTAGGCGAGCCAGTAGTCCAGTGTATCGGGGCTGCCGGCCGCGGCGCGTCGTGACCGGCCACCGGTTTCGAACCGGATCGGGCGGTGCAGTTGACCGAATTCGAAGTGACCGATGTCCTCCATGTATTTCCTGGAAAACGGATCATCGGCGTGTCTGGACAGGAAGTTTTCGTGTTGCCGCTGCATCGACGCCGCGTGGTCGACCGGATTCCGGAACGGCACCAGGATCACGGCATCCGGATACAGCCGCCTGAGCAGCCCGATTCTGGCGGTATTCGCGTTGTTCTTGGATACGTAACGGTGTGAGTCCTGGTCCTCCTGGGCACGCAGGGCGATGATCTTCTGCATGTGCTCGGTCAGGAAGTCACTGAATTCAGTGTTTGTCTCGTCCGCCGACCAGGTCTGGATGCCGTCATCCCGGTATTTCTGTGGCCAGAAAGTGCGCCAGATGACCTCCTCGAAGGCCTCCGGGCTGTCGTAACCGACCTGCATGCCGTCGCCGTGGGCCCGTTCCCGCAATTCCGCCCGCTTGCGGAAATGTCCGGAGATCCTCTGCCACAGCAGCGGGGCGAGCACGAAGGGCATGTCGCGATAGCGATGTGTCGCGAAACCCGGGATGCGGCTGAAGATCTCCAGTAGTAGCGTGGTACCGGCGCGGGGCAGCGAGGTAATGAAGACCGGGCATTCGATTTTGATGTGTTCGTACTGGCGGCCGAACAGCGAGCGTTCCATGTCGGCCGCAGACAACTGTATCGACCGGCTGGAGAAGGCGAGCCGGTGGATTGCCCGGTCGATGGCTGAATAATCCTGCGTGCGGCTCAACGCTTGTACCAGGCGATCCAGGCGCCGGTCAGCACGAGCGTGGTGATCACGATCGCCTGCCAGCTGGACAAAAGTTCGACGACATCCTCGAGCCGGGCCGCGCCCGCTGCATCGGCGCCCAGCAGCGTCAGCCCGGACAGGGCAAGGGCGAGCGCGCCGCGTATCGTGATCGAGGCGAAATTGCCGAGCAGCGAGAGCGAAGCCTTTTGCAGCATCCGTTCGCGGTGATCGTCGCCCAGTTCCCGGTTGGCAAGTATCCGTCCGGCCTCCCTGCTGGTACTGATGGCATTTCTGGCGACGGTGACGATATTCAATGCAGCAAACGCGATCATGAAGACAGCGATGGCCAGCGCGGCGACTGCATAGATCATCGCACCCGCCTCTCTAGCTGTTGCCGGGCTTGTCCTGGTTCTCGGAAGCGGTCTGAGCCGTGCTGCTTTCCTCCCGCTTGCCCAGCCTGGAACGGAAGAAACGCTTGATCGGGTACCAGATGAACCCCACGATGGCCAGCAGGACGCCCGCCAGCAATGCCAGGATAGAGCCAATGGCAGTGATGCCTGCGCCGGGGCCGACGTAGGCGGAGGCGGCAGGCGAGATGGCCGTCAGCACGATACCGGTCGTGAGCAGGGCAAGATTGATAGCACGAATCCTCATTTACGGATTACTCCTGTCAGGAAATGATAATGTGAGCCCAGGGATATTCGCGGGTTACCGGCAGGTTGGCAGATTCAGTTCGGGATGTTTATTCAGGTCGTTCCGTCACCACTATCCCGGGCGATAGTCGATGCCATGCCGCCGATCACGGTTGCTTTCCAGTGACAACAGCGGCCGGTGCGATCCGAACTTGATTTGACACGATTGAATGCCTTCATGGTCGGGCGCTGTAAACACCTGCAGCGTTAAAAGAATAACATCGCACCCTGAGTTATGCGATAGATGACGGTGTGCCGTCCTGCCGTGCCGCGGCGTGCCGGCAGGAACGCAGTCGAGTCGTGCCTACGCGCGTACGTAAAAATGGGACAGGCCCTCCGCGGAAAAGTTTACGTGTCGGTTGGGTGCGGAATAATAGTATATGTATCAATAATATAACAGGAATCCAGGCAAGCCGTCAGGGCCGCGCAGCTGCGGAATTGCAACGCGACGCACCCGGGAGGTATAGGCGCCGACTACCCTTCTGTTCCGTATCAGGCCGTGGTCTGCGATTGCCACGCGCCGGCGGCACAAGGTATAAACTGCGGTCACCGTCCAGCTGAATACAAATCATGAACACTCCCGAGCGTCCTGCCGCGTACGCGGCACCGGCCGATGCCGTCCCGTCAAACCCGGTACCCCGTCTGGTGGGCTGGTACCAGGCCCTGCTTGCCGGTCTCTGGTTCGGCGTCGTCTGCGGTCTGATCGAGGGTGCCGTGCAGCTGTTTGCGCAGGCCTTCATCGACTGCCGTTACGTGTCAGTGCATATCCTCTGGGTTGCACCCTGCCTGTACGGCACGGTGTTCGCCCTTGCCGGTTCGGTAGCCGGTTTGCTTGGCAGCCGTCTGCTGCCAAGGTACTCGGCGAGCGTCTTGTTGCTGCTTTTCATCTTCCTGACGATGCTGGATCCGTTGAGCATCCTGCTGCAGCCCTATGCCGCCATCTACGCCATCCTCGTGCTTGCCGCCGGCCTGGCGGTGGTTGTCTGGCGCCAGTTGCTCCGAAGGCTGGACAGGGTATACGGATTCATCGGCCGGACGGCTGCATGGCTGGCCGGTGTGGCGGTGGCGGCTGCGCTGGTCATACCGGTCACGGTGCACCTGCGCGAGTCACGGGCCGTCGAGGCGTTGCGGGCGGCGGCACCGGATTCGCCCAACGTCGTCATCGTGGTGATCGACGCGCTGCGTGCTGACCACACCTCCGCGCAGGGCTACGCGCGCGATACAACACCCTTCCTCGACGGTTTTGCGCAACAGGGCATTTATTTCAAACGGGCCTATTCGGCCTCGTCCTGGTCCCTGCCTTCCCATGTTTCCCTGTTGACGGGGACCACCTACGACAGACATCACGTCGGCTGGCACAATAACCAGGGACTGCGTGACTACAAGGGCCGGCTGCTCAGCGAGGTGCTGCGCGATCACGGATATCGAACCGGGGCCTTCCCTGCCAACATTTTCTGGGTGACGCACGACCGGCTCGGGCGGGGGTTCATCCATTTCGACGATTTTTTCTATAATTTCAGCGACGCGGTACTGCGGACCATGTACGGGCGTGCGTTCGAGGAGTATGTCCTGCAGAAAATCGGCTTCGAGGACATCCCTGCACGCCGGCATGCCGCCGACATCAACCGGGCCTTCCTGAAGTGGGCGGGCAGGGAGCGCGGGCGGCCGTTCTTTGCGTTGCTGAACTACATGGACGTACATGACCCCTACCTGCCGCCGGAGCCGTACCGTTCCATGTACTCCACGTCGGACCTGCGATCGGGAGTCATCAACTGGCGGGTCGGGCGTAGCGACCCGGAGCTGGACGCCGCGCAGCTGGCGGCCGAGGTTGCGGCCTACGACGGCGGGATCAACTATGTCGACGAACAGATCCGCCTGCTGGTGGATGCGCTCGGCAGGCTGGACGCGACATCGAACACCCTGCTCGTGATCACGTCGGACCACGGCGAGTCATTCGGCGAGCACGGCCTCCTGCTGCACGGTCACTCGCTTTACCAGGAACAGCTGCACGTTCCGCTGCTGCTGGTGTGGCCCGGGCATATCCAGGCCGGCCAGCGCGTGGCAATCCCCGTCAGCAATGCTTCGATCGCGGCGACCATCCTCGACCTGCTGCAGATCGAGCATCCGCTGCCGGGTTCGGAACCGTCGCTGGCCGGGAGCATTGCGCAAGACCGGCCGCCGGTGCTGGCCCATGTCGAGCAGATGCCCTGGGTACCTGAGCGGAGCCCGGCCGCTACGGGGGACCTCGAGACCGTGATCCGGGATGAGTGGCAGTTGATACTGCATTCCGTGGATTCTCCCCAATTGTTCAACCTGGCCCAAGACCCGGCACAGGAGAACAATCTGGCGGGACGGCCGGACGCCGGAACAAGGATAGGCGAGCTGACCCGTCTGCTGCGGGACCGGCGGTAGTAGCCCGGCGCATCGGCCGTACCGTCAGCTCGACGGGCATGCGCCTCGCATGCGGCGCGGTCTGCCGGACCGGTCGCCATGTTGTCTTGCCGTTACCGGTTGTGGCAAGGTAATCGGTCCCTGCATCGTCAGGAAAGCGGGCATTGACTGCATGCCGGGCCGAAGGAGGATATGGTGCAGCATACGGCAGTAAACGGGTGGCAGGGCAGGGAAGTACTGATCCAGTCGATCCTGTTCGTCGCGATACTCGGCCTGTATTCGCTGAACTGGTTCGATGCGACTGGCACGCACTTCGGCCATGTGTTCGGTGACGTGACGACCATTGCCGCCGAGCGGGTCCAGGCGGGCCAGATCCCTTACCGCGACTTCTGGACCATGTACGCACCGGGCTCGTATTACCTGCTGGCGCTGCTCTTCACGCTGTTCGGGAATCACGTTACCGTCGGAACGGTCGCCGCATCACTTCTGTGCGCGGCCGCGGCGACGGTCTGTTACCGGCTGGCGCGCGAACTGACGGGTCGTTCGCTGCCGGCACTCGCCTGCGCGGCGGTCTTCTTTGCCGCTACCTGGTCCACCGCCTACTACCTGAGCCTGGGACCCTATCCGCCGACCATTTTTTTCGTGTTGCTGGCACTGCTGTACACGGTGCGCTATCACGGGACGGGGCGGGCCGGCCGGCTGTTTACGGCAGGGCTGGCGACCGGCGCCGCGGTCGTTTTCAAGCACGATGTGGGCGGCTATACCGCCATCGCCATCGCTGCGGGCCTGCTTGCCGGGCACTGTACGGGCCCGCGTCCGCAGGCTGCCGCCCTGCCGGGCGCGGTCGGCGAACTGCTGGTCTATTCTGCCGGGGCGGCATTGGTGGCACTGCCTGTCACCGCCTATTTCGCGTGGCACGCCGGGGCGGATATGTGGCAGGACCTGATCGTGTTTCCGGCGACCGACTTTCGCTTCGCCCGCGTCGAGCGCTATCCGAGCCTGATACCCGGCGATTTCCACGGCAGGTGGTGGCTAAATTCGGTACTCAGGTTTTTTGATGAATACCTGCAGTATGCGTTGCCATTTCTGGTAGCCGTCACCGCGGCAGTCATCATCCTGCTGGCCGCCCGGCGGCGACGGACCGCCTGCCTGCCTGCGGGAGTGACATTCGGCGTGGCCTACCTGCTCCACTACCTGTCCGCGCATGTACAGATCAACACCAATATCATCTCGATGCCGATGTATGCCGCCTTGCTGGGGGCGATCGCCTATACCCTGGTTGCGGATACAGGCCGGTTCCACAAGTCCTTGCCGTTCAGGGGGGGCGCACTGCTGCTGGCGGTGGTGGCTGTCGTGATGTTTGCCGCACACCCGGCCTATTCCCTGCATGGCAGCTACAGCGGCGGGGTGGAGCTGGAACTGCCGAAGGTTTCGGGGCTTCGTGTCTCGCCGGACATGAGAGACACGCTTACCGAATTGGTTTCCCTGGTGGATGCAAACGTTCCCCGGGGCAGGAAAATGTTCATCGGCCTGCATCGCCACGATACGACCGTTATCGGAGACGGCAAGCTGTATTTCATCCTCGACCGGATGAACGCGACACGACATGACCAGCTGCACCCGGGTGTTGCCTCTACCAGGCCGCGGCAGCTCGAAATGATCAGGGACCTGCAGGCAAACGATGTCACGTTTATCCTGCTCAAGCATGTGTTCCCTGACAAGGCGCTCGACAAACTCAAAGAAATGTGGAAAAAGACGCTGCCGGAATCGGGCTCGACCGTGCTGGATGAATATATCAGGTCGAACTACCGCAAGATCAGGACGATCGACAAATACGAGGTTTGGCTGCGCAAGGATACCGAACCGGTTCCCGGCGGGACGCTATAGCAGGTTGAAGCCGGGGGGAATGAATTCCTCCGGCATGCTGTCCTTGAAGCAGTTCCTGCTTTTTACGAAGAAGTTGTAGTAGGTGATGTGCCGGAAGGCGGCGACGCCGTCTTTCCAGGTGATCTTCTTGCCTTCGTGATAGTTGCGGGGATAGTAGGATATCGGCAGCTCGTAGACCTTGAGTTTCAATTTCGCGATCTTTGCCGTGACCTCAGGTTCGAAGCCGAAGCGACTGGACTCGAGCCTGACGTTGCGGATCACGTCCGCCGAGAAGAATTTGTAGCAGGTTTCCATGTCGGTCAGGTAGAGGCCGCTGCACAGGTTGCTGTAGATGGTCAGGATCCTATTGACGAGGTAATGAAAGGTTCGGAAGACCTGCGGATTGGTTTTCTTGAAGCGCGACCCGAACACGACATCCGCCTTGCCGTCGAGCAGCGGCTGCAGCAGCGCGGGTATATCGGTCGGCTCGTATTCGAAATCGGCGTCCTGGATGCCGATGATATCGCCCGTGGCCTGTTCGATACCCGTCCGCAGGGCGGCGCCCTTGCCCTGGTTTTTTTCCTGGAAGAGCAACACGACGCTGGATTTGAAGTCGTAGTTCCTCAGGATCTCCCTGGACGTGTCGCTGGAGAAGTCGTCGACGATGACGAGTTCCTTCTCGATCGGCAGCTCCAGGTTATCGATCAGGTCGAGAAAACGCGCCAGGTGCGATGACTCGTTGTAGACCGGTATTATCAGGCTGACTTTGCTCATGTTTTTGCAGGTTGGAGGGTTCCGGGCAGAGTCGCAGCTACCAGTTTCCAGACTATGTGGCATCACATCGACCGTGTCCAGAGATTCTGAATACAGTACGGCGCCACGCTTGCCGATGACCGTTCATGCGAACGGCAGCCACCGGCTGCACCCGGCATGACGCCGTGCATTCCGGCACCGTGGCACGGGATACCGGCTCATGCTAGTCTCCCGCGCAACTCGCGGCGGGTGTACGCCGTCTTGTGTGTGTCAGCCATGTGCAGGTATATCCGTACGGACGGTCAACAGGGAATATCCGGGAACGGGATTCCGGGGAGTTGCATGAATGGATGAGTCCGGTATTGTAATCAAGCTGGTCTCCCGGTTCTATCCGGGCCAGGCGGGCGCCTTCTGGATCGGTCTGCTGCTGATCGTCGTCGTGGCATGGGGATTCGAGCAGTTGAAATCGCGGCGCAATCTGTCGCTGTTGCTGCTCATGCTGCCGGCGCTTCCCCTGATGGACAGTCTGGTGTGGGTGGAGCGCGTCGAGGGATCCGGCTACACGGACACGGGTGCGAAGCTGCTGCTGCAGGTTGCGTTCGCAACGCTGTATTCCGCGACGGCGCTGATGGCGGTTTGGAGCTTTGCCATGTCGCGCGGGCGGAATGTCATCGAGTGGCGGCCGAACCTTCCGGATAACGCGTTGAAACTGCTGCTGGCGTTCGTGCTGGCCCTTAACTTCAGCGTCCTGTTCGGTCACGAACCGGACGACGCCGGCATCTATACCAGCCTGGGCGCACAGCGCTGGGTCGAGACCGGCACGATGCCCTATGCCGACCCCTTGCTCAAGGGGCCGGATTCGCCCGCCCACGGCGCCGCGGCGACCTACGGTCCGTTGCTCTACCTGGCGCATATCCCCTTCCAGTGGCTGACCGGCACCCGATACAACCCGCCCGACCTCGATCCGATGAACCATGCCTACAGCCGGCCGCCGTTCATGGCCACGCAGCTCACCTGCATGGTGTTTCAGCTGGTTGCCCTGTGGGCCCTGTATGGGATCGGCCGGCGACTCGGGGGACAGACACTCGGGCTTTCGCTGGTCATCCTGTACGCGGGCAGTACCTACGTTATGGGCCTGGGCAGCAATACCTATCTGGCGGGCGGTCTCGCCTACATCTCGCACATCGCACCGACCGCCATGCTGTTGCTGTGTCTGTATTTCATCGATCGCCCCTTCATTGCCGGCATGTGCCTGGCCGGGGCCGCAGGTGTGCTGTTCTTTCCCGTCTTCTTCTTCCCGCTGTTCGCCGGCTGGTATTTCTGGCGCAGCCGGGCGGATGCGGTCCGCTTTACCGCCGGTTTCGCGCTGTTGGGCGCGCTGATCGGACTGATGGTAATTACCTTCACTGGCACGCTGGACGGCAAGGGCCCGATCAGGCTGCTGCTCGAGAGCACACTGGAGCACCAGGAAGGCTTTTCAAGCGATCAGTACGGGATGAGCCCGTTCAGCTTCTGGGGGAATTTCCCGGCGCTGGCATCGTTCTGGCAGGTGCCGCTCGTCGGGACGACATCGATTTTCAAACCGACCTTCCTGCTGTTTGCATCCTACTGCCTGTCCGCCTTTTTCCTGGCCAGGCGGCGCACCTGGATCGAACTGACGCTGCTGCTTGCCTCGCTGGCCGCTGCCCTGCAATTGTGGAAGACGCATGCGGCAGGCAGCTATGTGGAGTGGTACTACCCGTTCCTGTTGATCGGCCTGCTCGGGCGTGCCGCGTACTGGAACCGGACCGGTACGCGTGACGGCTAGCCCGGGTCGCTGTCGCCGGCTGCACGTTTGACGAAGATCACCACCTCGGCCAGGTAATTCCTGGAACGGTTGCCGATGAAACGGTCGGTGAGCGTGTATTCCGGCATGAAGTAGTTCTCGCCGAATCTTGTCGCCTCCCGATAGGCGGAGGTACCGGTGAACAGGGCCTGGAACGCATCCAGTTCTTCCTGCGACTGGATGTCGTATACGTGGCGATAGTCGCGCGGCATGCTGTCGCGCAGGCCCATGTCGCTCAGGTAGTGGTTGGCATGGTGCATCTCCTCCACCACGATGTCAGGCTGTACGTCGGGGAAAGGTACGCGCATGTAACCCGGCGGCGAATGGTAGTACCACCAGAGCGTGCTGCCCTTCGCCACGTTCGCGTTCACCCACTCGGCTGCCTTGTTACGCGGCTCGGCGATAAAGCCCTTCTCACCGTCGTAGACAAACAACGCCTGCCAGGCAAGCACAAGGATCGGGATCATGTACCGTGGCAGCCCCGTTCGTGCCTGCAGTCCATCCGTCATCCGTACGATAAACCAGGCAGCGGTCATCGTCAGCCACGGTATAAAGGGGATCAGGTGCCTCGGGAAGTGATCGACCTTGAACAATACCAGCAGCAGTTGCACCAGCAAGGGCAATGCGATGACCACGGCCAGGCGCAGCCTAAGGGCCGTATCCTGCAGCCGTACAACCCGAACGGACAGCGCGACAACGCCTGCAAGCGAGGTAATGCACAGCGGCAGGCCGAGGATGGAGGGCAGCTCGGCCAGGTACAGCAGTGCGCTCGAGGCGACGGAGAAGATATAGGGATCCGAAACGCCGCTGCGCAAGGTCCGGAGGAAATCCAGCGGGGTATACATGCCGAGGTTGATGGCCAGCATCCCCGCCAGGAAGCATACGCCGGCCAGCACCGCTCTTGCCGGCCAGTTGCGTTTCATCAACGCGGCCAGGGCCAGCGAGGGTACGCCGGCCACCTGCAGTTTCAGACCGAACGCGATTCCGAGGCAGAATGCCGCTGCCGAATAGGCCTTCCAGCTGCGCGGTTCACTGCCGGCGAGATCATTCCAGAGCAGCAGGGTGCCCAGCATCATCCAGAACAGTGCGGGCACGTCCGCCAGGTAGAAATGGCTTTGCGTGACGTGCAGTCCGCCCAGGGCTAGCAGCCAGGCCGCCAGCAGTGGGACCGCCGTGCCGGTAAACAGACGGCGTGCCAGCAGGAAGACCACCAGGATCGTCGCCGTTCCGTACAGAACCGTGATCAGCCTGCCGGGCGGGATGATCTGTGCGGATGCGGGCGGAGGCCGGTCACGACCGGTGCCGCTCAGGATGCGCGCTGCGACGACCGGCGCCGCCACGTGGACCGCCATGCCCTTCGGGTAGGGGGTGACCGAGTAACCGGCGGCCCAGGGGTTGGTGAGCCCGATCTTGTGACTGCGTTCCTTCTGATACTTGGGCTTGTTCGGGTTGATCAGCAGCTGCGCATACAGGGTGTGCGTGTACTCGTCCGGATGGTGGCCGTACCAGCCGGGCGGGAAATTCGCGCCCCACCAGACACCGGGCAGCCTCGCGAGGAGACCGGTCAGCAGCGCGGCCGCAAGCAGGAGGGTTGTGCGTCTTGTCATGTTTTTCACGAATCCGTATCGCGGTAGGCGGGCCGGTGATCGCTGCCCGGCCAGGATGGCGGTCTGGCAGGGCATATCGTTCGGCCGGGATGGGCCGCGTCAGCCGGGCCCGTCGTGTCCTTCCACTTCCTTCAGCGCGAGCTGCTGGACCAGCCTGTTCAGGCGTGCGTTGAGGGTCCTGTGCTTCAGGTAAAACCGGAAGGCGATAAAGAACAGCACCAGATGCGAGATATAGAACAGGAAGTCGGCGCCGCGTCCCACGCCGAAATAGTTTGCGATCACCGTGGACAGCTCCGGGTTCAGTGCGAACAGGAGCAGTATGGCGACGAACAGCAGTATGAACAGCTTGCCCAGCAACTGGTACCTGGGCAGCGCCATAACGTACATGAAGAACAGGATCAGCGGTATCGCTAGCAGCAGTTTGATCGTCATTTGATGAAGCGTCCTATCAGCAGGTCCAGCAGCACATTGATCGCATTCAGGGAACGCTGTCCCTTCGCCATGGAGTAGTCGGTGTAATGGATGGTAACGGGGTGTTCCCTGATCCGCATGCCGGCGGCATGGAACTGCTGGACAAGCTCGGTGGCGTGCGCCATGCCGTACTGGGTGATTTCCAGGCACGCAGCCGCCCGCCGGTTCATCACACGCAGGCCGTTGTGCGCATCGGTCAGTTTTACCCGCGTGGTCAGGTTCGAGAATATGACGGCTGCCTTGAGCAGCAGCTTGCGAGCGGTCGAGATGCCCCGGGTGCTGCCGAGAAACCGCGAACCAAGCACGACATCGCAATCCTGGCTTTCCAGCACGGCAAGCATATCAATGACATCGGAAACATCGTGTTGCCCGTCGGCGTCGAAAGAGACGATCACAGCGGCTCCCCTGTCTAAGGCATAAGTGATGCCGGTCTGCAGGGCCGCACCCTGTCCGATGTTGATCAGGTGCGTTATGGTGGTAACGCCGAGTTCCTGCAGGATCGACAGTGTGTTGTCGGATGAGCCGTCATTGACGACCACGATGTTGGAGAAAGTCTGTTGAAGGTCCGCTATCGTCGTGCGGATGACCTTTCCCTCGTTAAAGGCCGGAACGATGATGTAGGTATCGCTGATCATGGCGTATACGGTATTCCGATTATGGCCGGTGCCGCTTGCACGGCGGTCAATAGCCCGGAAATATTCTCCATAGTAACGGGAACGATCCCAGATTTACATCGTAATTATTCGCCGGGATCCCCTTGAAGTAGAATGATGTTTCACGGCTGATCGTATACAGCCGGCTGCGGTAGGCGGTGGACGGCGGGTGATATCTGTCCGCATCCCAAATCGTGCTGCTTCTCACCCAGGCTGAACCCTTCGTATCGTACCTGACCGGATTGAAGCCCGGCGCCGGAGTGCCGCCGGCGGGCAGCACGAGATAGTTCGTGTCAGCATCCGGTTTGCCGTCGTGCCTTGCATAGTAGAGCTGCTGGTAACCGCCGACCAGCTCGCGTGCGGGGTCGTCTACGTTCCACTCATAGGGGAAAAAGGCGCTGAACAGGCTGGTGCCCAGAATGGACTTGCGGTATTCGGTGAAGTCACCCCGGTAGTCGCCGATGAGATAGGTGGTCCGCGTGCCGATTGCCCGGAACGTCCGGTTGATACTGAAATGCTGCGGCAGTGACAAATACAGAAACACCGCCGCGGTGGCGGCCACCAGCAGCGCGGGCCGGAAATCATCCGTCCGGAACAGGATCAGCCGCCACAGCACGATCAGCGGCAGTATCATCACCGGTACAAAATGATGCAGCGACGTGAATGCCGGTAGGTAGAAAACCAGGAAATAGCCGGCAGACACGATCGCGAGACAGCGCGACATGGGGTCCTGCCAGCGATAGGCCAGCAGCGCGAGTCCGGGCAGGATTCCGACCGGCGCGAACGCATAGAGGAACCGCTGCAGGTCGGTGAAGGTAACGTACTGGAAGCGGTTGAGGATGCCGGCGCTGGTGTATTCGGGTCCGAGGCCGCCGGAAATGACGGGCAGGAAGAAATGCTCGTATCCCAGCAACAGTCCTATCCAGATCGCGACGGCTGCGCCTATCATGATCAGACTGTAGCGTCGCCGCTCGCGTGCGGCGATCCATATACCTGCCCCGAGCAGCACCACGATCAGCAGCATGGTGGGGCGGGCCAGAAATCCGAGTACGGTAAACAACAGAAACCAGCCGCTTCTGCCGGTCCATAGAAAGTAGGCGCTGCCGAGAATCAGCAGGATGGTCAGCGTCTCGAACGCGGAGGGTGATGACATGTCGGTGAAGTAATTGTCATACCCGGAGTTGAAACTCATCGCCGTCACGAAGCCGGCGATGCCGGCCAGCAGTGCAGCCTGTTCGTAAATGCGCAGGCGTCGCGGTGCCCGGTATTCGATAAAGGACACGAGCGCGGCGTATACAACAACGGTATACAGCACCATCGGCAGGCGCGTGGCGGCTTCGATCGGGCCGAACAGCATGATGAACCAGTGGATGGGATAGGCCATCGGCAACATGCCGATACCCAGCCCCATGGTGCCAGCCGCCGTTGGAAACACGGGAAGCAGTGTTGTCGACAGGGTCCTGCCGATCTCCATCGCCTCGAAACCGTCTGAATTCAGGTCCTGCCAGAAGATAACCGGCAGCAGCGGTATGACGAACAAGAAGGGAATGGCCATCGGCCAGATCAACTGTGCGTGGTTGCGGGGGTCTGAGAACAGGCCGAACAGGCCGGTGGCCCGCCGCGCGCGCAGCACGAGCAGGACATATGCCCCGACCAGCTCTGCCGAGAGCAGCAGGATGAAATGAGTGGAATCCAGCGGCGTGTCGGATACTGCCTTGACGAGCGTCCCGGCCGCTACATGTAGTATGTACGACAGCCCGAATCCCTTGAGCAGCAGTTCGCCGGCACTGCCTGCGCTGCCGAACGCGACGACGACCAGCAGGCCCGGCGCCAGCAGCGTCACGATCGCTGCCATGGTGACCAGCGGCGCCAGGAAATACAGCAATCCCGCATGTTGCGCGTCGAACCAGTGCGCGGACGCCGGTACCTCTGGGTACAGTCCGGCCACGGCGGGGATGCAGTCACGCAGGAAGACAACGACGCCCAGATTCAGCAGCAGGAAGCAGCCCAGGACGGCGAGTGGTCGCTTGTCTGTCATTGTGGCGCTAGTCCCTGTCGTCTTCCCCGCTGTCCGGATCAGGCCCTCGCGGCGGGACGGGTACGTTCAGCGTGGCTGTGTACCGGTCCGGGTGACGTCGGGTAACGAATGCGGGGCCGTCTCAGACCAGGAACGGTATAAAGCGCTTGGTGCGCCGGATGTAGTCCGCGTAGTCCGGCAGTGCGTCGACCAGTTTCTTTTCCTCCTTTATCGCCTGCACGGCGACCACCGGGACCAGCAATGCCAGGCCGAGCACCAGCCAGGAATTCAGGCACAGTTCCAGGCCGAGCAGCAGCAGGATATCGCCGGTATAGATCGGGTGCCTGATATAGCGGTAGATACCGCTGGATACCACGGCGTGCCGGTCGGCGATCTTGCCTTCCTCGATGTCGGACCAGTTCGAACCGAGCTGTATCCGCGCCGCGACAGCGGTCAGCAGTCCCAGCGAGAAGACCGCCACGCCGGTCAGCCTGAGGGCCAGAGGATCGGCTGAGACCGGCAGGATGTCCATCGGCAGCACGGTCTGCGCGATGATGGCGGCCAAGATCAGCAGCTTGACGAACTTTACCAGCTGTGTGACCAGCGGCAGGTTCCCCGGGCTGGCCGGTTGCGCGCCGCCTTGCCGCCGTTTCATGGTCTCCCACAACACCTTGTGAAAGACGAGGCCGGCCAGGAGGTAGAATTTCAGGATGAGGATTTCGGTTGCCATGACAAAACGTCCTTATCGGTCTTGCTTGAGGGTCTCAAGCGTGACCTCGCTGTTTTCCACGGTAACTGCGCTGGCCGGGCCGGCCGGGGTTATCCTGCCCAGCCGGGTGATGAGCGCGTCAGCCACCATGCCCATGAGGAGAATGATCAGGCCACTGGTAAACATCATGATCGCCGATGCGGAAATGTTCCTGTCCCCGATAACGGCAAGGTCGATCACCATCTTGACAGCCGCATAGGAAAAACACGTGAGAACGAGCGGGAGAAACACCCGCAGCGGCCTGAACAGGATGGCCATGCGGAGGATCAGTACCGTGAACGAGGCGGCATCCCACGGCACGATCTTCGACTTACCGACCCGCTGGCGATAGTCGATCGGGATGTACCTGATAGCGTAGTTGTCGCACAGCATCGCCAGTGTGATGGTGGTGGTCCAGCTGAACTGGTCTGGCAGTATCGGGAAGTAATGGATCACCGTGTCCCTGCGGAACACGCGCAGCCCGCTGTTGATATCAGGGATACTGTGGCCGGAGACATAATTGGCCAGCTTGTTCAGGAGCCACTTGGCTGGCCGCCGTACCCACGGGATGTGAACATTCGCGCCGGTGCGTGCACCGACCACCATGTCTGAATTCTCCAGTTCCTTCAGCATCTCCGGTATGTAGCGGAACGGGTAGGTCCCGTCCGCATCGGTCATGGCGACGATCTGGTGGGTTGCGGCGGGTATGCCAGTTTTCAGCGAGGCCCCGTAGCCACGGTTACTGAAATGACGCAGGACGCGGGCGCCCGATTTGAGTGCGATTTCCGCCGTGTCGTCGGACGAGCCATCGTCGACGATGATGATTTCAGCATCGATGTCGTTCTCGGACAGCATGGTCCTGAGTTCGGAGAGAGTATTCGCGATCCCCTTGCCCTCGTTATAGGCAGGTATGACGATGCTGATGGCTTTTGACATTGAGCGGGCTCCTTATCTGTACTGCGGCGAATGCCGGAAGCGGTGGCCGGGTGGTCAGTGGTGACGGGGCAGCCGTTTCGCCGGCATCCGCCCACCAGGCAGGCATGGCGATGCTGCTGCCTGGCGGGTGCAGAGTGGTACCTCTAACATGGTCCCGTATAAAATCTTTCGCTGGTGGTACCTTGATGGTCGCGGATTACGCGCTAGAATAAACCGGCCGCAACACAAAATCTATTTGCTTTATCGTCCCGCTCAGCCGGGAGACCGGCCCGCGACCATCACGAATATCGTCCCATCACCCAGCGTACCGGGGAATTCCCCGGCCACCCTGAAATCCCGCTCTATGCTCTTCATCATGTCAGGGTAAGCCGAGTGCATATGCAGTGGCATAGTGTACAGCAGCCAGGTGCGTCGGTGTGCCGCACGTACCGCATCGAGTTCCGCAAGTGACTCGACGATTTCCCATTTGACCTTGTAGAACCGCTGATAGGGAATCGCCGCAACACCCGTGGTGACGATTGCATCGTCCGCATCGCTGTGCTGCCGGACGTACTCCAGCGCGTGGGTGAAATCCTGTTTCGGTGCCCAGGCCCGCGGTACCGACATTGCCGATATGCCGATAAGCAGCAGGCATAGCACGGTGCCCGGCAGATCGGATTCGATCCTTTCCGGCGCGACGGCCCGTAGCAGCAGGCGACCGGCCGTCAGCATGCCGCGGATCACGACAAGGACGCCGAAGCCGATGGCAAAGAAGAACGTCCTGGGAAACATCGGGTGTCCCAGCGCAACGATCGCCGCAATGGTGACCAGGGCCGGCACGACCATCAGCCCGGCAACGACCGGTTCCGTCCTGGCGAACTGCACCAGACCGGTGAGAAAAATCAGGCAGGCGACAATGCCCAGTGCCGTACCTGCAAAGCCGATCTGCAGGCCCCTGAGCAGCTCCAACAGGGTCCAGAGCGGATTGGTCCAGGTTTCTATGGTGGTCTGCACGCCTTCCAGGTAGGTGCCGCCTACGAGCTGTGGGAGGACCAGGGCGTACAGCACGAAGGTCAGCAGCCCGGCAAGGCAGAAACCGGCCAGAAATTCGGCCGGCATGTCGCGCCGGTCTTCACGTGCACCGGAAATCCGCTTCCAGAGGTAGACGATGAACTGACCTATCACCACGAACAGCATGGTCATGTGGACGTAGACGCCCAGGGCGACGGCGATGGCGTAGCCGATCCAAAGGGAAAGCCGGTGCTCACGCAGGGCGCGCACCAGCAGCCAGCTGGCGATCAGGGTGAAAAACAGGAGTGCGGTGTAGCCACGTGCATTCTGGCTGAACCAGACGTGATGGTAGGAAAAGGTCAGCAGGGCGACCGACAGCAACGCCTCGCGCCGGGTGGCGACCTCGCACGCGAAAAGGTAGAGCGCCCAGATGCCGGCCACCCCGAACAGCACCGCCGGCAGCCGCAGTGCCCAGGCACCGGCGCCGAACAGCAGGAATGCCGCGTGGGTGCTAAGCGAGTACAGGATATGATGGTTCTGGGAATCGTAGGTCGAGACCAGGCGTCCGAACGGTGCCCCGGCATAATTGACATAGGTCATGATTTCATCGACCCAGAGTCCGTTATCCAGGTCGATGAATCGCAGGGCGGTCGCGACGGCCAGCAGCAGGATGACCAGCACCGTGGCCGAAACACCGGGTTTCCCGCCGGGATGCGGGGCGGTGCCCGCACCACCCTTCATCGCCGGCAGGCGCGCCAGCACGACGAGGGCGAGTCCGAGCATGACCAGGCTGGCCTTGAACAGCCGGGCGCCGAGCAGCAGACGGCTCAGCAGGTCAGGATCGATACGGTCGGCGGGGGTGGACTGCAGCAGCTCGACGAGTCCGTGAGCAGGCGTCAGTAATCCCGCCAGCAGCAGCACGATCGCGGCGATATGGCTAGTCAGCATGATTTGTCGTAACGGGTTGGCGGGAGCGGCCCTTGTTCAGGCAGGGGAGAGGATAAACCATCTGTTTCCCATAAGCTATTTGTATCCATGGCCGGCTCGTCCCCGCCGCTGAATGAGGTGCGTATCGGCGTGCGGCACAGGCGCTTGAGTGGTATTGAAAACACGAACTGCGGGAATTATGCTCGCAAGCCCTGCAACTGGCTAAAAATTCTTGCAGGAGCTGCCGACTGCATACACCAGGGCCGGTCGGAATCCGGCATTAACGGCCGATTGACGGGCGTGCGGGCCGCGAGAGACCGGTAGGTTACTTGCCCGGTCCGTCGGCAGGACGCCCCTGCATCCCGCCGCAATGGAGAATCGTGTGACGCTCGCTGAAGCAACCAGGACGACGCCGTGGGGATACTCGCGCGCGGGAATCGCGTTTCGCCTGTTCATCACCTGCTGGCTGGTCTACTCGGCGCACTTTACCACCAACATCGTGCGCGAGATCTACCTCACCCTGTCGATCGGTGACCATCTTTCGTTCAAGGTCGATGAATACGCCAATATGCATCCCGATCTCTTCGAAAAAGAAGGCTACGGCTGGCATATTGGCAGCAATCCCGGTGTCTCGATGCTGGCGGCGATACCCTACACGCTGATGCGCCCGGTGACGGACCGGATCGTCGAACACGTACGCCTGGCGCGCGCCGCGAATCCCGACCTGGAGCCGCCGGAGTACGACTCGCCGTGGCCCATGGCGAGGGAGTTCTACAAGGAATCCTGGCAGCGCGGTTTTGACATAAAATTCGGACTGGCCGCGATGGTGACGCAGGTCCTGTGCATGGCGCCGAGTTCCGCGCTCGCGGTCGTACTGATGTTCTACATTCTGGCCGCGCTGACCCGTTCGGACCGGACTGCGCTCTGGCTGGCATTGCTGTATGCGTTTGCAACACCGGTATTTTTCAGAACCGGATTCTTGAATCACAACCTGATGCTGGGTCATATCGCCTTCCTCGGCTTTGCGGCACTGTGGGATCCCTGGGATTCGACCCGCTGGTCGGCGCGTGCGCGTTATCTGCTGGCCGGATTTACCGGAGGTGCGGCGGTTCTTTTCGATTACAGCGGCGTTATCCTGCTGATGGGACTGTTCTTATACGGCCTGGCCAGGCAGTACCGGGCGGACGGTGGTGAAGGGCTGGCACGGCACGGACTCTGGTACATTCTCGGTACGCTGCCGCCGATTCTGCTGCTGTGGTTCTACCAGTGGCAAAGCTTTGGCAATCCCATCCTGCCCGGACAGCACTGGATGCCGCCGGTCGAATGGATCGATGAGGGCTACCAGGGATTCACGCTGCCGCAGCCGGAGCTGTTCATGATGCTCGGCTTCGATTACCGTTTCGGCCTGTTCGTGGTCTGCCCCATGATGCTGCTGGCCCTGCTGCTGCCGTTCCTGCAGCGTCGTCCGGGCAGCATACTGCCGGTTTTCGAGACCCGCACAGTCCTGCTGTTCCTGGCGGCGCTCTGGCTGTTTTTCAGCTGTGTCAGCTACACGCGCCTGCAGTTCAACACGGGCATCCGTTACATGGCGCCGATCTTCCCGTTCATTTTCCTGCCGGTGGCGGCCGTGCTCGTCAAGCTCCCGCTCCGGCTGGTGTACTTCATCGGGCTGTTTTCGGTGGTGCTGTCATGGCCGCTTGCGATGCACCGTGAGGTGGAAAGCGGTCCGGGAATACTTGAACCGGTCATCAGCATCTTTACCGGCGGGTTCAAACTGCCGGTGCTGACCGTACTGTCGCGCATGGGCGATGCCTATGGTGCGTATTTCTCGGGCGGCGTGTCCGCGCTGCCGCTACTGGTACTTCTGGCTGCAACGATCTTCGGGGTCTGGTATCCGTTCGGACGCGTCCGGGAGAAATAGCACCGGTCCGCCGCCGTCGCGACCCGCAACCGGGTGCGGCGTGGCGTCAGGCCTTGACGTCCTTCTGCCTGAAGTGTTCGACCAGCCTGCTGATGCCCACATCCAGCGGGACCAGATCGTGATTCAGCAGTTGACGCATCTTGGTGATGTCGGGCTTGCGCCGGGTCATATCACCTTCAGCCAGCGGCGGGAGGTAAACGATCTTTGAGCTGGAACCGGTGATCTCGATCACCTTCTCGGCGAGCAGGCTGACGGAGCACTCGACGTCGCTGCCGATGTTGATGGTGTCGTTCTCTATCTGTCCTGTGAGGTGGGCGTTGATGCAGGCTTCGACATTGTCATCGACGTAGCAGAAGGTGCGCGTCTGTGAGCCGTCGCCGTAGATCGTGATGTCCCTGTTGGCCATCGCCTGCCGTATGAAGCGCGGTACGACGAAATCCTCGCTCTGGTTCGGCCCGTAGGTATTGAAAAACCGGAATATCAGGTAATTGAGCCCGAATTCCTTGTGGTAGGTGCGTAGAAAGGCCTCGCCGACATTCTTTACGATGGCATAGGGCAGGCGCGAGTTCAGCGGTGTGGTCTGTTCGTTCTGCGGGATTTCGAAGGGCTCGCCATAGACTTCGGAGGAAGAGGAATAATAGACACGCCTTACCCCGGTGCTCTTGGACAGGTTCAGTACGTGCTCGATGCCATGGATATCGTTCATCACCCAAAGCGGATTCTGTAGGGTGCGCTGCACGCCCACGACGGCCGCGAAATGGAACACGTACTCGAAACTGTTGGCGAAAAACAGCGGCGCGATGTCGTTGTAGTTGTTCACGTCGCACTTGATGAACTGTACATTGTTGAGGTGAAGGGGAACCTTCGCCATGTCACCGGTCAGTAGGTTGTCGGCGATCGTAACGTGATTGGCGGGGTTCGCGGCCAGTTTCGCGATCAGGGCGCTGGCGATGTTTCCCGCTCCACCGGTGACAAGAATCTTAATCATGACCAGTTGCCTCGAGTTTGCTGAGAATATCGGTACGCTTGGTTCTGTCGGCAGTGCGGCGGACAACTTCAAGGAATTTCGGAATGACGGCTGATTCCGACCAGTATTCCAGGAAGGCGGCGCGCCCCTGGTGGGCCATGCGCCCCCGCAGTTCCGGGTCGGACTGGATCCGCTGCATGGCAGCGGTCAGGTCGCCCGGTCCTTCGAACAACAGGCCGCCGCCGCTCCTTGCGACGATTTCCGGGAAGGGCCCGATGCGCCGCGCCAGCACCGGCGTACCCTGGCGGAATGACTCGATCAGGATGATCCCGAAGGTTTCGAAACACACCGAGGGCACGATCAGGGCGATGGCGTGCCGGTAATAACGGTCGAGCTGCTCCGGCGCGACGCGCCCCAGGAACCTGATGCGCGGACTGCCGTTGGCAAGCCGTTTCAGGGTCGCCGTGTATTCCCCGTCGCCCGCGATTACCAGGTCGGCACCGGTGTATTCCCGGAACACCGGTATCACGTCGTCGAGGCCCTTGATCTTTTCCAGCCGGCCGACGAACAGGAAATAGGGGCGTTCATGCGGCGATGCGCTGTCAGTAGCCTCCGGTCCGCTTCCGTTGTCCGGCAGGAAGTAGTTGACGACCTCCATGTCGCGGCTGAAGCCGAATTCCCGGTGCTTGTCCCTGCTGAATTCACTCATCGCGATGAAGGTGTCAACATGCCGCTGTTGCCTTTCGAGCAGCCTCGTGTAGCGCCACAGCTGCGGCGGGCGCCGGTAGCTCAGCACGCAGCGCAGGCACTGGCGCCCCGTGCAGAGTTCGCGTCCGTGGCGCCAGAGCACGTGTGACGGGCATACCAGCCAGTGCTCGTGCGCCATGTAGAGTTTCAGCGCCTTGCCGTAGGACAGCAGACCGGGTCCGCCGACCAGCGAGATGTTGTTGTAGACGATGACATCGTAATTGCCCTCTTCGAGCAGACGCCTGATGGTTCCACCCTGGATAACGGGGCGTCCGGCCTGCTGGGTCAGCAGAACGGACAGTTTGCACACGCGAGAACGCAGCGGGATCACCTCGACGCCGTCGGTCGGCGACGGCAGTTCCGGTTCGGGACCGTGGCTCAGGACCCTGTAGGCGTCGACGTCGACTATCACCGTAACCGAGTGCCCCCGACTTACCAGCCCGCGCGAAAAACGCTGGATACCGATGGCGTCGCCCCCGAAACTGTAGGGCGGGTAGAAGGTCGTCAGCATGCAGAAGCGCAGTCCACTCATGCTACGTTCCACTTGCGATCGCGGCGGTCTGCGCCCGCCGCCGCCGGATTGTCAGCAGCGCCGGTCTCGGCGAGCCGGTCGGTACGGGACCCTGATTGCGGTTTGCAGGTGCTTCCCGTCGGTGCCCGGTTGGCGGCGGATCGTCACTCATCTGCAGGAGTCTAGCATGGTCCTTCCATGGGGTGGATGCCTGCCACGGATTCACAACATAGCCTGTCCGGCGTGCCGGTTTCAATACCGGCGCCGCCGGCGGGCGGGTAGGGTTACAGCCCGTGCCGGCCGTGCCGATTACCTGCGGATAGCAAACCGTATTCCCGACCATGGCTGGGAATACGGTACGGAATGACGCTACAATAGCGCGGTTTTCGGCGCGGGTATCGCCGCCGCGGGGCGGCCGGAACGGGTGATAGGACGCAGACCTGGCCGTGTGTGCCCGGTTGCGTGACGCGGCGGACGGACAGGCAAGCGAGTCAAGGGCATGAATGAGAAAAAACTGGTCTCGATCGTGATTCCCGTATTCAACGAGATCGATGTCATTGATGCATGTTATGAACGTCTTACCCGTGTCATGCAATCGCTCGACGATTACGAATACGAGCTGGTCTTTGTCGACGACGGCAGCAGTGATCGCAGCTACGAACGACTGATCGCCTTTCACGAACAGGACCCGCACCTCAAGATTGTGAAATTCTCGCGTAATTTCGGCCACCAGATAGCTGTCACCGCCGGAGTGGATGAGGCGCGCGGTGACGCGATCGTGATCATTGACGCGGACCTGCAGGACCCGCCCGAGACCATCCCCGAAATGCTGAAGAAATGGGAACAGGGCTACGACGTGGTGTATGGCGTGCGCCAGCGCCGTGCCGGCGAGAGCCGGCTCAAACTGCTGACCGCCGCTGCCTTCTATCGTCTGCTGCGCAGTTTCACCAATATCGAGATACCGGTCGATGTGGGCGACTTCCGGCTGATCAGCGCACGCGCCGCTGAACAGCTCAGGAAACTGCGCGAGAAGGACCGTTTCGTCCGTGGCCTGGTGAGCTGGATAGGTTTCCGGCAGACCGGAATCCCCTATGAGCGTGACTCGCGTCTTGCCGGCGAGACCAAGTATCCGTACCGCAAGATGTTCAAGTTCGCAATCGACGGCATAACCTCGTTTTCCAACCTGCCGCTCAAGCTGGCGTCATGGCTGGGCTACATGGCGTCGTTTCTGGCCTTCATCTACCTGGCCAGCGTTTTCGTACAACGTGCCATGGGTCAGACGGTCGAGGGCTGGGCGACCATCATGGTGGCGATGCTGTTCCTGGGCGGCGTGCAGCTGATCTGTCTCGGTATCATCGGCGAGTACATAGGCCGTATCTTCAACGAGACCAAGTCGCGCCCCATGTACGTCATCGAATCGGTACATCAGGCCCGTGTGGAGGCGCAGGCCGGGCGTCAGACCAGGGTCGGGGGCGAATGACGGCATGTACAGGGGCGGCGTTTCTCCGGTACAACGGCGATGAGGATCTCGCTTTTCCTGACCGGTGCCAGCGGGTTTCTCGGCACGCATTTGCTCGCCCGGCTTGAGCCGGCTGACTACGGCAGCATCACGCTGCTGTGCAGGCATGGCTTGGCGCTTCCCGACCGGCTCGCACAGGCCGGGAATGTGCATATCGTGCAGGCTTCACTGCACGAGGTAGACAAATATGCCGGTTGTCTGGGACCGGATACCTGCATCGTCCACCTCGCGGCGGTCACCGGCAAGGCGGACCGGCCGCAATATTTTTCAATCAATACGCATGCCACCGGGTTGCTGATCAAGGCGGCGGAAGCCGCGAAGGTGCGTGGTTTTCTCTTCGCCAGTTCCATCGCGGTGTCATTCCGCGACCGGCGCGGCTACCACTATGCCGAATCGAAGGAACAGGCCGAACATCTGCTGCAGGAGAGTAAGCTGCGCTACTGCATCATGCGGCCGACCATCATCCTGGGGCGCGATGCCGCCATCTGGAAGAGCTTCCATGGACTGGCCCGGCGCCGTTTGATCATCCTGCCCGGTGATGGCCGCACCCTTATCCAGCCGGTGTACGTGGAGGACCTGGTACGCCTGATCCTGGAATTCGTCACCACGGATCGTTTTCGTAACGAGCTGCTGGAAATCGGTGGACCCGAGGTGCTGTCAATCGATGACTTCATGCGGCGTATCCGCCGTGCCTGCAAGGGCAACACACCGTTCATACTGCACCTGCCACTTGCCCTTATCCTCGGGCCCTTGCACCTGCTGGAAACATTCATGGCAGCGAAGCTGCCGGTGACCGCCGGCCAGTTCGCTTCCTTCTGTAATGACGGCAACGTGACCGCCAACGCGCTGGTCGGTCCGGGCTCCGGCGAAATGCTGGATATGGACGCGATGCTCGCGCGCCTGATCGGGGAGCGGCACGATGGATGAGGCGCGTGCGCGCGAGTGCCGCGTGTTCACGTACTATCTCACCGGCCGGGCGCCGGAGGATTATGTCAGCAGAAAATACCTGGAGGCGTTTTCTTCCGCCGTGCAGGCGCAGTTGGCGGCATACGGCCGCTTCGACCGTGTCCTGCTCACGCTTGCCGGTATACATCCCCTGCTGACGCGTGCGGCGGATATCTACTCGCGTTTTTTCTGCGCCGGCTCTGTCGTGCGTCGCCGTCTGGTCATGCTGCTCGCGCTGCTGGAATGCGATGCCGCATCGATCGAACGGCTGGATTACCCCACCTGTGGCGGCCTGGCCGGTTTCGTAGCGGGTATGGGGATACGCGGGCTGGTCTCCGGACTGGTGCTGGTGCCCGCACTGGCGGTGTTGCTGCCGTTGCAGCTGCTGCTGGGCTGCAGGAGCCGCCAACAGGAGGGGGGCTAGATGGCGCGCGTTACGGTGGTCGGTTCCGGTCCCAGCGGTGTGCACCTTGCGCTGTCGGCGCTGGAGCGCGGTCACGAGGTGGAAATGATCGACGTCGGCCTAACGGGCGCCGCGGAGGTGAATCCGGACGATTCCTTTGCGGGGCTCAAGCACTCCCTGGCCGATCCCGCGGCCTACTTTCTGGGGCAGGACGATGCCGGCGCGCTGCTGCCGGGGCAACAGGAAGAGTTCTACGGCATACCGCCCGGCAAAGGCTATGCCCTTGAACCGGTACCCGGTCTGGCGCTGCGCGCGCAGGCGTTCGAACCCCTGTTTTCCTTCGCGCGCGGCGGCCTCGCGCAGATGTGGACCGGTGGCTGCTATCCCTTCAACGCGGCCGAACTGGAGGACTTCCCGTTCGGCTACGAGGCGCTGGAACCCTATTACACCCGGATCGCCGAGCGGATCGGCATCAACGGGGCCGTCGACGATCTGGCGGCCTTTCTGCCGGTGCACGGGGCCCTGCAGGAGCCCCTGCGCCTGGATGAACACGCCGACCGGTTGCTGACGCGTTACCAGGCCGGACGGGAACGGATTCAGCGGCGCTTCGGCTGTTACCTGGGACGTGCGCGGCATGCCGTGCTGAGCCGTGACCTTGGCTCGCGCCGGGCCTGTCGCTATCTTGGTCGCTGTATCTGGGGCTGTCCGACGGGTGCGCTGTACACACCGGCCCTCTCACTTGACGACTGCCTGGCATCGCCGCGCTTCAGCTATCACCGCAATTACCTGGTCAGACATTTCAATTACGATAGCGACGGACGCGTTCGCAGTGTACATGCGGACTCCGTCGACGGTGCCGGCTCGCGCGAGTTCGCGGTCGAGACGCTGGTACTGGCCGCCGGCGCCCTCGGTACCACCCGGATCTACCTCGAATCCGTGTACCGCAACAGCGGCGAGATCATCCGGCTTCCCGGCCTGATGGATAACCGCCAGGCCCTGGTGCCATTCGTGAACCTGGGCATGGTCGGCAAGCGCTGGCAAGCCGACAGCTACCAGTACAACCAGCTGGCGATGGGGCTCGCGGGAGAGAGCCCGTCGGAATACGTGCACTGCATGATCACGACGCTGAAGACGGCCATGCTGCATCCAGTCATCGAGAAATTCCCCTTCGACCTGCGCACCTCGTTGTATCTGTTCCGGAACCTGCATGCGGCGCTGGGTGTGGTCAACATCAACTTCCACGACACCCGCCGCGACGACTGCTACGTCTCGCTGGACGCGAGTGCGGATCCGCAACAACCGGCACTGCTCGTCCGGTATACGCCGCCGGCGGGAGAGAAGGAGCGCATTGCGCGATACCTGAGGCGCATCAGGCAGGTTCTGTGGCGGCTCGGTTGTATCGTACCGCCCGGCATGGTGCACGTACGGCCCATGGGCGCAAGTGTGCACTATGCCGGCACGCTGCCGATGTCGGTGACGGCGCGACCGCATACCGTGTCGCCGGCCTGCCGCAGCTATGATTTCGGAAACCTCTATATCGCGGACGGCGCCAGCTATCCATTCCTGCCGGCGAAGAACATCACCTTCACCCTGATGGCCAACGCGGCGCGCGTGGCTGATGGCATCGGCCTCTGATCACCGTGCCGGCCGGGCAGCCCCGGGGCATCAGGCCGCGCTGCCGCCCCGTTTGAGCAGGGCGACGAACTGGTAGTCGGGCGGAAACACCCAACGGAACGCATCGCCGTAGACATTATGGCCGATATCGATTGATGCGACGTCGTACCCCGCGGCCGTGCACAGTTCGTCGAAGGATTGCCGGTCAAGGTACCGCTCGGGAAAGACATTGGCGCCGTACAGCGCGTTGCGCCAATTGCCGAGCAGGTCGAATCCGCGCAGGATGGCTCTCGATACCGGGCCATATTCGAAGTGATCCTTGATGATCAGCCATTGTGCGACCCGGGCCGTTTCTCTGGCGACCCGTTCCCGTGCCGGATAGACATGATGGATCAGGTCTGAAGCGATCACCACGTCAATACTGTCATCACCCAGCGGAATGTATGATCCGTCCCAGCGCAGGTAGTCGGCCTCACGCTCGGTACCGGCCACGGGTTCATAGATGTCCATACCGGTTATCGAATCGACGATGTCACGGTTGCCGGCCGCGATGTGGTCGGTCAGTTCCATGGAGCCGCAGCCAAGATCCAGCACCTTCAGGTTGCGGCCCTTGCCGGCGGAAATCTTCAGCAGCAGCTGCCGGTAGAGATTGCCCAGATACGCCGTTCGGTATGCCTTGATGCCCATGGGCTGCGGTCCTTGTGATAAGTCGTGATTTCCACGATCAATTCCGGTTCTATTCGGCGGGTAAAGAGAACACCTTACCGGCGGGGGGTCAATATAAATGGCTTCGCTGCATCCGGGATGTCCCCCGTGCAGGCCGGACCGTCATTTTCGGCTGGGCGAACCTGCCGCAACGATTTAGAATGAGCGGCGAGCGGTATCAGCCGTCCATACCAGGTATGCATGGTAAGGCCACTTCCGCCAGGAAAACAGCCCCGGTATCACTGTGTGAATTTCTTCCGCCCGAAGTCCATCCTGCGCCTCATCCTGACCGGGTTTTCCCTGGTCGCCCTGCCGTTGATCGTGGCACTGGTGGTGGCGACTGTTTCGGTTGACCGCCTGGTGACCCACGGCCAGCAGGCCCTTCTGCAGAGCGTGTTTGCCACCCAGGGCAGCCAGGCGCTGGTCGAGGCTATCAGGGCCATGGAACGGAATGCCCGCCAGTACCAGGTGCTGGGTGACGAGGTGCTGTTCGATGTCTACAAGGAAAATCACACACGCTTCGTCGATACCGCCCGAGGCCTGGAATCGCTCGACCTGGCCCAGGAGCAGCGAGACCTGCTCAAGGACCTGCGCATCGACGAGGACGAGGTGAATACGATCCTGATGACCTACCCGAACGATGCGCCCGAGACAGCCGCGGTTCTGCCGAGCTTCATCGAGCTGGGTCACACGGCGCAAAAGATCCTGCTCGAGAACCAGGACCTGATCACCCGCGGCGTGGAGCAGATGCAGGAGGAATCGGAAAAGGTGAAACGCACCCTGGTGATTCAGGCGGTAGCCCTGGTGCCCGCGGTGTTGATACTGACGAGCATCTTCGCCTTCCTGATATCCCGCCCCGTCCGGCAGATCGATCATGCCATCCGCCGGCTGGGCGACGGTGAATTTTTGCAATCCACCGAGATCACCGGTCCGCGCGACCTGCAACAGCTTGGTGAGCGGCTCGACTGGCTGCGCAGTCGCCTGCTCGAGGTGGAGCAGGACAAGAAGAAGTTCCTGCAGCATATTTCACACGAACTCAAGACACCGCTCACGGCGATCCGGGAAGGATCCGAACTGATGCGTGAACAGGTGGTCGGAGACCTCAACAGCCAGCAGCGCGAGATCGTGGATATCCTGTACGACAACAGCCTGCAGCTGCAGAAGCTGATCGAGGATCTGCTCAATTTCAGTATCATGCGCTCGCGCACGGCGGCACTGGTGCGCAAGGAAGTGGAGCTGAGCGCGGTCATCGAGGAGGTGCTTGCGGACCACAAGATCGCTATGATGTCGCGCCAGCTGGTCCCGAAGACGACCCTGAACATCGTCAGGCTCATGGGTGACCGGGAGAAGTTGCGCATCATGATGGACAACCTGATATCCAATGCCATCAAGTATTCTCCGGATGGCAGCGAGCTGGCCATTTCGCTGAACGCCGACCGCAAGTATGTGATTATCAAGGTAACTGATTCCGGGCCTGGTATCCCCGATCAGGAGCAGGAGCGGGTTTTCGAGGCCTTTTACCAGGGTGCTCCCGCCAACAAGGGCGCGGTACGCGGGACCGGACTGGGTCTGTCGATCGCCAGGGAATATGCCCAGGCGCACGGGGGGAATATCACCGTGCTAAAATCGGTCAACAAGGGTGCAAGCCTGCGCGTCGTATTGCCACGGGAGCAAGCGGCATGATGCCGAAGCGGATTTTCGTGTTGCTGCTGCTGGGGGGGCTGGTTGCGTGTACCGAGATGCAATCGTACCGTCCTGCCGTGCTGGCACCTGTCATTGACGGACGCTCGGGTGCCAATATCTGGCTCGAGGCCATGCACCAGGTGCGTGACAGGTCGCCTGAACAGCAGCAGTTGGCGCTGGATGACTGGGACAGGGCCTTTGCCGGTAACCCCGATATCAACAACCGCATGCGGATTGTGCTGCTGTTGACGCTGGGCAGCGAGCAGGTCCGCGATATCCGGCGTGCGCGCCGCCTGCTGGACGATGTCGATCCGCTACCGGATACGGCGGCGGATCGCGAGCTGATCATGATTCTGCAGCAGACGCTCGATGAGCAGGGAAAATCGAACCGCAAGCTCAGCATCCTGTGGGAGCAGGTGACCGAACAAAACCGGCGCATCGAGGAGCTCGAGCAGCAGCTGCAGGCCCTGACGACGATCGAACAGAACATACAGAGCCGGGATATCCCGTCGGTAATCAATAATGACCAGTGAAAAATTCCGTATCCTGCTGGTAGACGACGACCGTGGGCTGCTGCGCCTGCTGTCCATGCGCCTGTCGGCTGCCGGATACATGGTCGAAGCGGTCGAGAGCGGTGAGCAGGCACTCGCGCAGCTGCCCCTGTTTCGACCGCACCTGATTATCACCGACCTGCAGATGGGCGGGATGGACGGTATGACCCTGTTTGCCCAGGTGCACAAGCGCAATCCCGGGATGCCGGTGCTGATCCTGACGGCGCACGGCACCATACCCGATGCCGTCGATGCCACCAGCCGCGGGGTGTTCAGCTACCTCACCAAACCGTTCAACAGCAAGGTTCTGCTCGAACATGTCGAGCGGGCCCTGAAACTTACCGGTGACGCGCCTGCCGGACAGACGGGAGCGGACTCAGAGGCCTGGCGCAGTGCCATCGTGACGCGCAGCCCGTTGATGGAAAACCTGCTGACCCAGGCACGCCTGATCGCCGACAGTGACGCCAGCGTCCTCATCCAGGGACAGAGCGGCACCGGCAAGGAATTGCTGGCGCGTGCCATTCACAACGCCAGTCCGCGCGCGGAACGCCCGTTCGTCGCGCTGAACTGCAGCGCCATACCCGAAACGCTGTTCGAGTCCGAGCTGTTCGGTCACGTCAAGGGCGCCTTCACCGGTGCCAGCCGCGATCACCCCGGTCTGTTCCGGTCCGCCGAGGGTGGCACCCTGTTTCTGGACGAGATCGGTGACATGCCGCTCGGTTTTCAGGTCAAGTTGCTGCGCACGCTGCAGGAACGCGTGATCCGGCCGGTCGGCTCGACGAGCATGCTCGACGTGGATGTGCGCATCATTTCCGCGACCCACCAGGATCTGCTGGAAGCCGTTGCGCAGAATACCTTTCGGGAAGACCTGTATTACCGCCTGAACGTCGTCAACCTGGAGCTGCCGTCACTGGCCGAGCGCCGGGAGGATATCATCCTGCTGGCCAATCATTTCCTGCGTCAGTTCCCGGATGCCAGCAAGCGCGGTATCACCGGCTTTTCTTCCGAGGCTCAGGAGGCGATGCTGTACGCCGCCTGGCCGGGCAATGTCCGCCAACTGTACAACGTGGTCGAGCAGTCCGTTGCACTGTCCACGACGCCGCTGATACCCGCCAGCCTGGTGCAGCGCGCCCTGCGCAACGAGGCCGGGGACATCCCCTCGTTCGCCGACGCGCGTAACCAGTTCGAACGCGACTATCTCACCCAGTTGTTGCAGATCACCAATGGCAACGTGGCACAGGCCGCCCGCATCGCCAAGCGCAACCGAACCGAGTTCTACAAGCTGCTGCACAAGCACCAGCTCAGCCCGCCCCAGTTCAAGCCGGTCAGCTCCTGAGCCTGATCGCTCGCCTCAGCCTGGTACCGGCGGGCGCGGGACTGCCGCCCGCCCGACGCCGGCCAGGTGCGCCCCTTGTGTCGCCGATAGCGGACAGCGATTGGTAGCTTAATCGTAACCTATCGTTTAACAAAGAGATTCGTGTGTATCCAGCTGGAGACAGATCGGGGGAGCGGCGTTCGCCACGGCGCCGTGCGCACCGGCCCGGATCCATGTCATAACAATTTGTATTATAAGTGTTTATTTGTTGATCCCTGGTGAGATGTGGGCGGCTTGCTGACAGGGCCGGCGCCATCCCGTCCGGCAAGGTCCTGACTATCAGCGGCGGCTTCCGCCTGCCCATCAACTCCATAAAGTCTAGGGCTGACAGACAGTTAATAGCCTGTTCCCATTCCCGTCCGGCGTGAATCGGGTGGATCGGTTCGGGTTGGCACTGACCTTGCAGCATGGCTCGAAATTCTTCACGGGCCATCCGGCCAGGACCTTTCGCATGCTCAACCGTTTATCGTATCCCTCCCCTATCCTGTCATCCCGATGGTTCCTCTGGCTGCTGGTATCAGCACTGGTGGCCGGTCTGGCTGGCTGTGGAGGCAGCGGGACGCAGGACGGCTTTGCCGCTGCCGGCACCACAGCCGGTGCAGCTGCCACCACCACCACGAACAATTCCACTGCCACAAGCAGCGGCACTGATACAGCGCAGGACGTGACGATCAAGGGCAGTGTCGGCGATGGTCCGGTGACAGGTGCGACCGTGACGGTGCTCGATGCCAGCGGGGCCGTGCTGGCAACGGTGGTCAGCGACAGCGCCGCGAGTTTCCGCAAGACGGTGAAGGTGAAAGGCAACCAGTACCCACTGCAACTGGTGGCAAGCGGCGGTATCGACCTGGTCACCGGGCGCACGCCGGATTTCAAGCTGGTCTCGGTGATGATGCAGCCATCCGACAGGATCGTGAACATCAACCCGTTCAGCACGATGATCGTCAATACCGCCCAGCGCATGCAGGGCGGCATGACCGGTGCCAACCTGGCCGGGGCGCGCAACGCCGTGCTGGACAAGCTGGGTTTCGGCCTGGATATCAATAGCATCGCGGATCCCATCACGACCACCGTCACCGGCAGCAACGCCGCGAATATGGTCAAGGCAAGCGAGGCGATGGGTGAGATGGTGCGACGCACCCGGGACCTCATTGCCGCGACCGGCAGGTCCATCAGTGGCAGCAGCGTGGTGCTGGCGCTGTCGGCCGACCTGGTTGACGGCTTCGTCGACGGACTGGGCGCCAATGGTACCGATAGGACCGTTTCAGCGGTGGCGAACGTGGTCTCGGCGCAGGTGCTGGTCGAAGCCATGAGCAACAACCTGCAGGTGGACGGCATTATCGCCACGAACGTGATCGACCAGTCGATCCGGACGACGCACCCGGACGCCGGTGATTCACAGCTCAGCGGCAGCGTGCGCATCAGCGACCAGATGATCAGACAGGCCGGTGTCGCACTGACGGCCGTCCAGGTGCTGGATGTCAGTACGGCGGTCAAGACCCTCGAAAACAAGGTTGCCGGTCTGAGCGCCGGCAGCACGGCAAGCAGCGTGGCCAGTGTCTTGCCGGCCGGTAGCAGCGACACCCTGTCCGGGGCGACCAGTCAGGCGGCGACGGCATCGCGCCAGGAAATCACGCAAATCAACCAGGTCGCGTTCGCCCAGGCGGATACCGGTGCGACCTCGACCCTGGTCGATACGACCGGCTCGACAGGCACAACCACGGATTCCGGCTCCACCGCTACGACAGGCAGCACCGGCACGGCAGGTTCGACGGGTTCGACGGGTTCGACCGGCTCGACGGGTACGACCGCCACGGGAGGTTCCACCACCGGTTCGACGGCTACCGCCGCGACAGGCAGTTTGAACCTCAGCTGGACGGCCCCGACCACGCGCAGCGACGGTACACCCTTGACACTGTCGGCGATCGGCGGTTACCGCGTCTACTACGGCAACCAGCAAGGCAGCTACCCGAACAGCACGAACATCACCGACGGGAGCGCACGGACTGCGACCGTAACCGGCCTCGCATCCGGTACCTATCACCTGGTGATGACCACCTATGACACCAGCGGTCTCGAAAGCGCCTTCTCGCCGGAGGTGGTCAAGAATGTTCCCTAGGCGCGAGTTGCGCGGACCGTGTACGCGAGGCCGGTAACGTGAGTATCGATCAGCCGCGCGTGCTGCTGGTGGACGATGATCGCAGCCTGTTGCGTTTGCTGTCCATGCGCCTGTCGGCTGCGGGTTACGGCGTGCTGGCCGTCGAGAGCGGCGAGCAGGCGCTGGCGCAGCATCCACTGTTCCAGCCCGATCTCGTCATCACCGACCTGCGCATGGACGGTATCGACGGCATGACCCTGTTCGACCGCCTGCACGCGTGTGATCCCGACCTGCCGGTACTGATACTGACGGCACACGGGACCATACCGGATGCCTTCGATGCGGCCGGTCGTGGCGTGTTCAGCTACCTGACCAAGCCATTCAACAGCAAGGTGTTGCTCGAACACATGGAGCGTGCGCTCAGGGCCCGGCCCGGTCACGGGGTCCACATGGTGCCGCCTGAAGGCAGGCATGCGGGCTAGGCCACCTGCCTGCCCGGAACGCGGTTCGCGCAGGGTTCGGGATCAGGTTCTCGATGCCCGGATACCGACTATCGTTGCCATGCGAGCAGGACTTCGCCATGCCATCGCACGCCGTGCAGGGATGCCCCCCTGTTGCGCAGTTCCAGCCTGATAACCGTGCTCTGCCGCAACGCGGACTCGAGGATTGCAAGCGGAGTACTGTAGTCCGGCGCGGAATGCAGGTAGGTGATCAGCGGCACGCTGTCTTCGAGGTTGAGAAAACCGGCCTTGCCGACCCATACGGGCTCCCTGCCGTCCAGTAACTCCAGGTTGGACGGCCACAGTCGCACGACGACGAGCTGTTGATCGCCCTCGCCGCGCGGACCGATCAACAGCAGCCGCTGGTGCTTGCCATCATTCACTTCGGGCAGCACCGGCAGGTTTTCGATGGCGGGGGCGGGGGCGAGCCAGTTCATGGCCGTCAGGGGGCCCAGGGGCGGCGCGGCATGCCAACCGGCCCGGCTGAGCACCGCGTAAAGGGTTTGCAGTGACCCGGCCCACTGGAAGTTTAGGGGCTGCTCGTTGCGTCCTTCCATGTCAATACGGAAAGCGGGAAGTGTTTCCCAGCCGTTTGTGCGCCAGGTGGTGCGCGTGATCCGGTGGATGGTGTTGTGGGGTCTGTAATGAGCGAGTTCGGCTTTATCGCCGGATTGCCGTACCTGCCAGGTGCCGGCCCCGATCAGCAGGGCGGCGGTAATGACCAGCAGGTGCCGGGCCGGAATTGCCGGTGCGGGGTGCCTGTCATAGGCGATCCCGATCAGCGCTACCCAGAAAACGCCCAGGCTGAATCCGGCCAGCACGTCGGAGAACCACTGTGCACCCAGGTACAATTGCGACAGGCTGATCAGGATGATCAGGGTACCGACGGCAAAGTACGGCAACCAGCGTCTCGAGTGCGGCATCTCGCGCGCCATCAGCAGTGCCAGGAAGCCGTACACCGCAATGCTCATACTGGTATGGCTGCCAGGAAACGAAAAGCTGCCATCGTAGTCGAGCGGTCTTTCGATCCGGGTAGTGACCTTAAGTATCCAGGTGAGCAAACCGGTGCTGGCGTATACGGCTAGCCAGTGCAGCGCCGCCTTGCTGTAACCCTTCCAGAACAGCCACAGACAGCATCCCGCAATGACAATCGCGAGTACCATACGGTTACCGAGGCGGCTGAGGAAGAGCATGATGCTGTCCGCCCAGGGGGTGTGCAGATTGCCCAGGCTGTGAAACACATAGGCATCGATACCCTCGAATGACTGGCCGTGCAGGACCTGCCGGGAAATCAGCAGCAATAGCCAGAGCGTGATGAAAAACAGCACCGACAGGATGGCCAGTCCGCGAGCCTCGGGGTGATCGGGATCCAGCAGTGAGCCGGCCAGCGGGCGGATACGAGGATGATTGCGGCTCCACATCAGCAGCCGCTCCAGCCGGCTGGCGACATACGGCTGCAGCAACCGGATCAGCATGCTGACCAGCCAGACGCCACCCCAGACCAGGCCGGCAATGACGACCAGCAACACAACCAGCCGGCCGGCGACTTCGGCGGCCAGTCCCAGCGAGGCGCCGAACACGATACCCGGCAGGATGTAGACCGGCGCCCAGAGCACGCAGGCAATGCTGTCGATCAGCAGGAAACGTGCCGTCGGCATGTTCATCATGCCGGCGATGGCCGGCACGACGGGGCGCAGCGGCCCGATGAAACGCGCCATGAATACACCCTTGCCACCGTGGCCCACGAAGAAGTCGACGCCGCGGTTGACCAGCACAGGATAGCGCCGGAACGGCCACACCACGCGCAACCGCTGGTGAAAGTGGCGGCCGAGCAGAAAACTGATGATGTCGCCGAGCGCGGCGCCGAGCGTGGTCCAGAGCAGGATGGAGTACAGGGACAGGGCGCCGGTCGAGATCAGCGCGCCGGCGCCGAACAGTAGCGCCGCGCCGGGGATCAGGAGTCCCAGCACGACCAGCGATTCCATCAGGGCGATGAAAAAGACCGCCGCATTGAAGGCATGTGGAAATTGCGTGATCCAGCCGAGCAGTGTCTGAAGCAGGTCATCCATAGGCTGTCAGCTGGCTATGGACGTGATGATCCGGGACTGCACGCAACGTCACACAACCGTAATCGTAATGTGTACCGGATCGTTCCGTCTGTTACCCGGTGCGGATGAGGTGCGACGCGGGCCCGGAATGTCCGGCAAGGAAGCGGCGGGGAGGCATGGCAGAGTATCCCGCCCGGGTACCGTGCGCTTGCGTGACAGCCTGGTCTGCATTGAAACCTACAGTGCGGCGAATACCCGCGTGGCGCATTCTAGCGTTTCGTCGATGACGGCGTCGCTGTGCGCCATGGATACGAAGCCGGCCTCGAAGGCCGACGGCGCCAGGTAGACACCGGCGTCCAGCATGCCGTGAAAGAACCGGCGGAAGTGTTCCAGGTTGCAGGCGTTCACCTGGCTGAAACGGCTGACGACCGGTTCCGTGCTGAAGAAGCAGCCGAACATGCCGCCGACCTGATTGGTGGTGAACGGCACACCGGCGCGATCGGCCGCGGCCTGCAGGCCGTCCACCAGGCGTCGCGTGGCCACATCGAGCCGTTCGTGCACACCGTCGGCCGTCGTCAGCTCCAGCGTGGCCAGGCCGGCCGCCAGCGACAATGGATTGCCGGACAGGGTGCCCGCCTGGTAGACCGGTCCAAGCGGTGCAATGTGTTCCATGACCTCGCGCCGGCCGCCGAAGGCGCCGACCGGCAGTCCGCCACCGATAACCTTGCCCAGCGTGGTGAGGTCCGGGGTGATGCCGTAGCGGGCCTGGGCACCGCCGCGCGCCACGCGGAAACCGGTCATCACCTCGTCGAAGATCAGCAGGCTGCCGTGAGTGTCGCAGACACGCCGCAGGGCCTCGAGAAAGCCGGTTTCCGGAGGGATGCAGTTCATGTTGCCAGCCACCGGTTCGACGATGACCGCGGCCACCTCATGGCCGATCGACGCGAAGGCCTGTTCCACCTCGCCGGTATCATTGTAGGTGAGGGTCGTGGTGTGGGCCGCCACGCTTGCCGGCACCCCCGGCGAGGTGGGTACGCCGAGGGTCAGGGTGCCGGAACCGGCCTTGACCAGCAGGGCGTCCGAGTGGCCGTGGTAGCAACCCTCGAACTTGACGATACGATCACGGCCGGTGAAGCCGCGTGCCAGGCGGATGGCGCTCATGGTCGCTTCGGTGCCGGAGTTGACCATGCGTACCATGTCCATCGACGGCACCAGCCGGCACAGCAGCTCCGCCATGCGGGTCTCGATCTCGGTGGGCGCACCGAAGCCCAGCCCGTTGGCGGCCATGTCCTGTACCGCTCGGATCACGGCCGGGTGGGCATGGCCGGCGATCATCGGGCCCCAGGAGGCCACGTAATCGATATAGCGCCTGTCGTCGGCATCGTACAGCCAGGGGCCCTCCCCGCGGGTGAAGAACACGGGGTCTCCGCCCACCCCCCGGAAGGCGCGTACCGGTGAATTCACGCCACCGGGGATGTGCCGGCAGGCGGACTGGTACAACTCGTGGGAACGGCTCATGTCGCTGGATCCTTTATGGGTCTTCTTGACGATACGGGATTGTCGCACAAAGCACGGGAAGTGAAAGCCGGATGGGAGATTGTAACCAGGTCGAACACCGATCGTGACAGGAGAAAAGCAGACCGGCCACGGAAATCACGCAAGGAAACGAAACAAATCAGCTTGTTGACAGCCGGACGAGGAACGTACCAGAGGCCATGGTGTCACACGCGGTTTCATCTGCGGCAATCCCGCGGATCCGGCGGGAAACGCTCAAGCCCGTCTGCGGCAGCTGCGGCGCGCGACGGACAGCTCAATCATCACCTCGGTGGTCGGCATGCAGCTGGATGTTCAATGTTATGCCGGGGTTGCCGTGGCCACGGTCCATGGCCTGCCACGCACGTCTCATATTTCACGATTTAGCGGTTCGAACAGCCGGGTATAGGCCCGCGCGGCGGCCTGGATGTCGGGCTGGCCGAAAACGCCATGAATGACCGCGAGCAGGTTGGCGCCGGCCCGCAGCAGGTCGGCGCCGTTGGCCGGGGTGATGCCACCGATGGCGACGATCGGGACCGGCAGCTCGTGGCGGGCATGTGTCAGCAGCCCCGGGTTGCTGTACGAGGCGAAGAAGCGTCCGAATGCCACGTAGTCAGCGCCGGCGGCCACGGCTGCGCGGGCCAGTTCCGGCCGGTTGTAGCAGGAGGCGCCGATGATGGCGCGGGCCCCGAGCCGCTTGCGGGCAGCGGTGATAGTCGCATCACTGGCGCCGAGATGGACACCGTTCGCATCGATTGACGCGGCCAGTTCGACGTCGTCGTTGACGATCAGTGCGATGCCGTGTCGCCGGCACACGGCCAGCAGCGCGGCGGCCCGCGCGTGACGTTGTGCGGCGCCGGTCTGCTTGTCACGGTACTGGACGAGCTGCGCGCCCCCGTCTATGGCCTGTTCGACACGCCGGGCCAGTTCCACGGTCGTGCCGGTGTAGTCGTCCGTAATCGCGTACAGGCCGTCGACGATTCCGGCATGGGCCATCAGGCATCCTGTTCGGCCCAGTACATACGATCCGGCAGGTATTGTCCCATCCCGGGCCGGTAACCGTGCTGCAATGCCTGCCAGGTGAAGTGTTGGCCCTCATGGCAGGCCTGAAAGACGTCGAGCCCGTGTGCCAGCAGGCCGGCAATACTCGCGGCCAGCGTGCAGCCGGAGCCGTGATAGCTGTGCGGCAGGCGATCCCAGGTGAAGGTTTCCAGGCGCTGGTGACCCTGGTAGAGGGCATTGATGACCTGCGGCGTCTGCTCGTGGGTGCCGGTCAGCAAAACGTAGTCGGCGCCCCTGTCGAGCAGGGCGAAGGCGCAGGCGTCCGGGGTGTCGGCCTCCGGTGCCAGCGCGCGCACCTCGTGGCTGTTCGGTGTCAGTACCGTGGTCCGCGGCAGCAGCAGCTGCTTGATGGCATCCGTCAGTCCGTCCTCACCCAGCGGGGTGCCGCTGCCCGAGGCGAGCACAGGATCCATCACCAGCGGGATATCGGGGTAATCCGCCAGTATGCTGTGAATGGCGATGACATTTTCAACACTGCCCAGCATACCGGTCTTGAAGACATCGATCGGCATGTCCTCGAGGATCGCACGTGCCTGGCTCACGACGTGGGTGGCGTCGACGGGGTGATACTCCATGACTTCGCGGGTGTCCTGCACGGTCAGCGCGGTGATCACCGGTGCGGCACGGCAGCCCTGGCTGAACAGGGATTCGATATCGGCCTGCAGGCCGGCACCGCCGCCGGGGTCGTGGCCGGCGAATGTCATGACGATGGGTATTTTCCGCATGCTGCCGATGATAACGGAAGTACACGACCGGAGGGGAGTGCATCCCCGGTGAATCTGCTGCACTCCGTGCGGGAGACCCGTAAAATAGCCCCGTGACAGGTGATGGATGATGACGGATGAGTACGTATCGGGAATATGTCTGTGTTGTGTGCGGTTTCGTCTACAGCGAGGCCGAGGGTCTGCCGGAGGAAGGTTTCGCACCAGGAACGCACTGGGACGACATCCCTGCGAATTGGGTCTGTCCGGAGTGTGGCGCCACCAAGGACGAGTTCGAAATGATCGTGGTCTAGGCGCCGTTCCGGGCCCTGTGAACCGGATGCGAACGCACCACGCTGGCCCGCAGGCACGAACACCCACCCGTGCGTACAGTCGTTGATTACCCCGTTCCGGTGCCCGGCTGATTCTGCCGTCCTGCAGCCCCCGACGGTTCCTTTGCCCGGGCAGGCGCCGGGGAAAGACTGGATCAGTCGCGTTCCCCTCAGCGCGTGCCGGGCGCGCTCCGCCCGTACGGTCTCTGCCGCAGTGCCCGATCAGGATCCAGGATTGCCTGCTGCCCAAACGGCCGCCCGCCGTGACAGACCATTTGTGTCAATGCTTCGCCGCCATCGGTCGGATAGCCCGTGCAGGCAGGCGGAATTTGACTACACTTGAATTACGCCGAGGGCGGGACGACGCATCGTGTTTTATCAACCGACTGATAATTAATTAGTAATGCGCGCAGAAATGGCCGGTTTCCCGGAATCACTGATAGAGATGGTCGACGTGGCGGGTGACTACTGCCGCCTCATCGACAATGCGCTGTCCCGGCCCGGCGACTGGCTGGAGGCGTTGTTCCGACTGATGCCGCGCCTGCACGCGGCCGTCACCGCCCTGACCGCCTACGACACCGGTGATGTGCCGCTGGACGAGACCGATCTCGACGCGCGTTTCGAACTCTACAGCAACCTGCGCAAGGTCCTCGGCGAGCGTGACAGTTACTGGCTTGAATTCGACGCCGCGCCGGAGGAGATGCACATGTCAGGCAGTCTGGCCGATGACCTGACCGACATTTATTTCGACCTGCGCTACGGGCTCGATCTGCTGGATGAAGTCTGGCCGCAGCGCGCGGCCCAGGCCTGGCAGTCCAGTTATCGCGTGCACTGGGGGCAGCATCTGGTGGATGCGGAACGCCACCTCTACGCCCTGAAGGTCCGCAACCAGCTGGCGATCAGCTAGGACCTATCCCATAATCCCCCGCGGCTGTGGCGATTTCGGAGCGGGACACCGCTTCTGCAGGGGGGAGGGCGTGCTCGCTGCCGGGAAGGGTAGCTGTTGTTATACTTTCTCGACAACGTCATGCAACCGACGCACTCCGGCGGTGTCTGTTTCGCTATCGCAAGACACGCTGGAACAAACACCATCGCCCGGCAGGACGCCGGGATTATGTCTATTAACATTCAAGGGCTTACACATGAAGCATCCGACAGGCAGGCAATCCGGTTTCACCCTGATCGAGGTCATGGTGGTGGTCGTGATTCTCGGTATCCTCGCGGCCATCCTGGTGCCCAGGGTCATGGACCGTCCTGAGCAGGCGCGCATGACGAAGGCACGGCAGGATATACGGTCGCTGGAAGCCGCACTCAATCTCTACAAGCTCGACAACTATGTCTACCCGACCACCGACCAGGGGCTCGAGGCGCTGGTTGAAAAACCCTCGTCTCCGGAGCCGGCGAACTGGAAGGAGGGCGGTTACGTGGACCGTCTCCCGCTGGACCCCTGGCAGCAATCCTATTTCTACCTGAGCCCCGGTGAACACGGCGCGATCGATATCTTCTCGCTCGGTCCCGATCAACAGCCCAGCGACGACGATATCGGCAACTGGAACCTCCAATAGTTGCTGATGTGTCCCGCAGCCGTCAGGCGACCGGCCGGTTTCACACTGCTGGAAGTGATGGTGGTGATGGTCCTGATCGGGATCATCTTCAGCTTCGCCATGCTCTCCATGCGCGGCGACGATATTGCGGAAAGGATGGACAGAGAGGCACGGCGTCTGGAAACCCTGCTGGCGCTGGCCAACGACGAGGCCATCCTCCGGGGCGAGGAGCTGGGCGTGCGGTTCACCGATGACGGCTACGAGTTCCTGGCGCTGGCGCTGGATGGCTGGAAGCTTACCGATGACGACCTGCTGAAATCCCATACCTTGCCGGCGGATATCAGCCTGGAGCTCGAACTCGAGGATCAACAGTCGCTGAATTCGGGAGACGGCGAAGACGAGGTGGAAACGCCGCCTCAGGTGCTGATCCTGTCGAGCGGTGAAATGACGCCGTTCACGGTGACCTTCGGTTCCAGCCTCAGCGACTATCGGTACCGGTTGACGGCCTCGCTCATGGGCGAGGTGAACCGAGAGCGTGAGGGACCGTTGTGAGCAGGCGTGGCAGTCACGGCTTCACACTGCTGGAGATCCTCATCGCGCTGGCGGTGCTGGCGCTGGCGATGGGCGCCGTGATCCGGGCCACGAGTGACTACACGGCCAACCAGTCGCACCTGCGCGATCGCACCCTGGCGACCTGGGTCGCGCGTGATGTGCTGGCCGAATTCCAGTTGCGCAAGGACTGGCCCGCGGTCGGAGAACAGAAGGATACGAAGGAAATGGGGGGCCGGGAATGGCGCTGGCTGGCGCGAACATCGCAGACGGACGAGAAGGAACTGCGCCGCCTTGATGTCGAAGTGACGCCGGCGGATACCGATGCCACGGAACCGCTCGCGACGCTGAGCGGCTTCCTGATAAAGCCGTGATGACTGGGCGCTGCGGCAGGAGTCCGGCAACGGCGGGATTCACCCTGCTGGAATTGCTGGTGGCGCTGTCCATCTTCAGTCTGATCGCCATGATGGCCTACGGCGGACTGAACAGTGTGCTGGAACAGCGCGGCGTGACGGAAGCGGAAGCACGGCGACTTGCGGAGCTGCAGAAGGTCTACCTGATCATGCAACGCGATATCGAGCAGGTCGTGCCGCGTCCGGTGCGGGACGAGTATGGCGCGGAACTTCCGCCGGTGGCCGGCGCCGAGACGCTGCAATTGACCCGCGGTGGCTGGCGCAACCCGCTCGGTCATGCACGCAGTACGCTCCAGCGCGTGTCCTATGCCTACGAGGACGGACAGCTGGTGCGCTATACCTGGGCGGTGCTGGATCGCGCACAGGACAGCAAGCCGGTCAGGCAGCCGCTAACGGATGCCATCACCGGCATGGAGGTGCGTTATCTGGGCAGTGATGACTGGAAGACCAGCTGGACCGGGATCAACGCTGCGGCACCGCCGGGTGCGAGCACGACGGTACTGCCGCGGGCCATTGAAATTACGCTTGAGCACAAGCAGTATGACAAGCTGGTCTGGTTGTTCAGGATGCCCGAATGATACCTGCCGGCCACATAACGGGAAGCGTACGCCAGCAGGGTGTTGCGCTGGTCACTGCGCTGCTGGTGGTGGCGCTGGCAACGGTGGCCGCGGTAGCGATGGCGACGCGGCTGAACGTGGACATGCGCCGTACCGGCAACCTGATACACGGCGAACAGGCCTATGCCTATGCACTGGCGGCGGAAAGCTGGGCGGAGGTGATCCTGCGCCGCGACGGGCAAGACAGTACATACGATGCAATGGACGAGGACTGGGCCACCGCGCTGCCGCCGATCCCTGTCGAGGGCGGGTCCGTCAGCGGCCACATTTCCGACCTGCAGGGGCGTTTCAACGTGAACAACCTGCTAGACGCGAACGGGATGCCCAATACCCGGAGCATCGAATATTTCAAGCGTCTGCTGAATGACCTCAAGCTGGATCCGGGGCTTGCCGCCGCGCTGCTGGACTGGATCGACGCCGATATCAACGCCACGTTCCCGGGCGGCGCCGAGGATGACACCTACCTGCTGGAGGACCCGCCTTACCGCGCGGCGAACCGGCGGTTGGTTTCGATCAGCGAGCTGCGCCTGGTGCACGGCTTTACTGATGAGGTGATGAAGGTGCTGGCGCCGCACGTCACGGCACTTCCCGATGTGACGCCGATCAATGTAAATACGGCGACGGCCAAGGTTTTGCAGGCCCTGGACGAAAACCTGACGGAGCAGGGTGTTGAAACGGTGCTGGCTGATCGTGAGCAAAAACACTTCGAGACCAAGCAGAGCTTCCTGGTCCAGGATGCGCTGGCCGGACTCGGCATTGCCGCCGGGGACGTGGATGTCAGCAGTCATTGGTTCCTCGTGTTGACCGACGTCAGCGTCGGTATCGGCACGGCACAACTGGAGAGCGTGCTGGAACGTACAGCAAACGGACTGCGGGTGGTGTCCCGCACCCGGGTGACGGGCTTCGTACAACCGGCCGGTTAAGGCGATGTTTCTGCAATGTAATTCCGCATTTTCCCGTGCATTTCTGCTAGGATACCCGCCACTGTTGACGAAAGGGCCGTGAATGCGTGACACACTGCTGCTGAGGGCGGACTCCATTGCCGACGACGAGTGGCGCTGGCTGCGGGTGGCGGCTGACGGAACCCCGTACAGCGACACACAGGCCGGTTCGATTGCAGAGGCGGCGCACGCGGCGGAAGGGTTGCGCGTTGTCGTCCTCATGACCGGCATCGACTGCCTGCTGACCAGTGTGCGCATACCCGGGCGCAACCGGCAGAAACTGTTGCGCGCGGTCCCCTATGCCCTGGAAGAGCAGCTCTCCGACGAGGTCGAGCAGCTGCACTTCGCGCTGGGCGAGGCCGGTGCAGGAGGTGAATGGCCGGTAGCCGTGATCAACCGGACTTACATGGACCACCTGGTCGCCGCACTCGATGCGACCAGCATGGACGTCCAGCAGGTGATCCCCGAGGTGCTGGCCGTTCCGTACACGGAAAACGAGATCACTGCGCTGGTCATCGAAGACATCGTCCTGGTCAGGAACGGGCCCTCGAGCGGCTATGCGGTCGACAGCGAGAACCTCGACATGATGCTCTCCATGCACCAGGACGAGGTCGCGTTGCCGCTGCGTATGATCGTGCAACCGGATATCCAGCCGCCGGTGGTCGATGCGTATCCGGGCGAGCTCATCGACGAGTACTACAACGATGACCCGCTGTACGTATTTGCGCAGGGACTGGGCGTCAAGTCCATCAACCTGTTGCAGGGCCCTTACAGTCGCACCGGTGACTGGACGCGGGTCTGGAAGCCGTTGCGCGTCACCGCGTCCCTGCTGCTGGCCGGCATCCTCGTCAGCCTCTTCGCGATGGGGGTCGACTACTACCGGCTCAGCCGCGAAAGTGCACAGTTACAGGCCCGGATCGAAGCAACATTCCGCACCGCCATGCCCGGCACCAAGCGGGTGATCAATCCGCGTGTGCAGATGCAGCAACAGCTCGATCGCCTTCAACGCGGCAGCGGTAGCGGTGCCGGTTTTCTGGTCCTGCTGGGCAAGACCGGCTCAGTCCTGAAGGGTGTCCCGGGTGTCGAGCTGGGGGGAGTCAGTTTTCGTACGGGCCGTCTTGATCTCGATCTGAAGATAACGGATCTGCAGTCACTCGACCGGCTCAAGCAGGCGCTTGCCGGCGATGGCGGTCTGGAGGTCGAGATACAGTCCGCCACCACCGGCGCCGACCAGCGCGTTCAGAGCCGGCTGCGTATCCAGGGGAAAGGGACATGAAGGCCTGGCTGGAGAACCTGGCACCGCGCGAGCGCCTGATGGTGATGGCCGCCGCTTCGCTCGTCGGGCTGCTGCTTGCCTACGCGCTGGTCTGGTCGCCACTGCGCAGCGGCTATCTGGAGATGCAGGATACCGTCGATGGACAGCGTGATACCGCCGCATGGATGCAGGACAGTGCCCGGTTGCTGGCCCAGCTCAAGCGCAATGGCGTGGGTGCGGCGCAGGGCCTTGGCGGGCAGTCCCTGTTGTCGCTGGCGGACAGTACGGCCCGCTCCGGTGGTCTGGCCGGTGCACTGAAGCGGGTCGAGCCGGACGGCAGCGACAGTGTCAAGGTGTGGCTGGAAGGCGCGCCATTCGATCAACTCATCCAATGGCTGGGGAGCCTGGCCGAGCGCTACGGCGTCAGCGTCGATACGGTCAGTATGGAGCGCGTTGCCGATGTGGCCGGACGGGTGAATGCCCGGCTGACCCTGCAGGCACCCGGCCTGTGAGGCATGCCTGGCGTTACATCGCCATCGGTATCGCCGTTTACATACCGATACTGCTGATTACATTTCCGGTAGAACGTCTGACCGGCGCACTCGAACGTCAGGTCTCCGGCCTGTCGATACGGGCCGTTACCGGTTCGGTATATTCCGGCCAGGCCGTGCACCTGGGCTACGAAGGCGTCGAACTGGGTCCGGTCAACTGGCGTTTCAGCCCGACGGGGCTGCTGTACGGCCGGCTCGCTTATCACCTCGAACTGAATAACCCGGACTATCATGGTTTCGGGCGCGTTGCGATCACTCCACGCGGCGCCATAACCGGACACGACGTCGACCTGCAGCTGCAGGCGGACCGCCTGCTCAATGCGTTCTCGCCGGTCGCCCTGAGCAGCGACGGACAGCTGTCGCTGCAACTGGAGTCGTTCACCTGGCAAGACAACCTGATGCAGGACATTCGCGGCCTGCTCGAGTGGCGGGCTGCGCTACTGCGTTCACCCCTGCCGCTGGCGCTAGGCGACATCCAGTGCGCACTGGAAAGCAGCGGCAACGGCGGTCTGATCGTGCGCATCATCCGCGGTGGCGCGCTAGGCGCCTCGGGTGATATCACGCTGGCACCCGATGGCCGCTATACGGTCAACGTACTTCTGCAGCCTGGACCGGGCGTGGATCCCAATACGCTCAGCCTGCTGGAGGCGGCCGCGCAATCCCGGCCGGATGGCGGTTACCTGATCCGGACAACGGGGCGTCTGTAACGCGGCTGCCGTACACTGTCACGTGATGGAACCCCTGAATCTATCCCTGCCGGTTCAGCACGACTACACGGACCCGACCGTGGAGACCGACGTCGCGCGCCTGCGAGAATGGCTGGAAGACCTGCCGTTGATGGACGTGGTCGAGACATTGCGCCTGGTTCGTGGCGGGCTGGACGGACTCAACGAACAGAAAACCGCCGTAGGAGAACGCTTCGTACTGCTGGAAGCCTATCGAACAACGGTGCACCGCCTGTTGCATACCGTCGACCCGCTGCAGCTCGGTCAGTTGAACCTTACCCGGGTGCGGCGCAGGGAGGCCATCGATGGCATCGGCCAGCTGCTGACGAGCCTGGCCAGTGGCTACAAGCTGGTCGTGGCGGACCTGTATGCCATCAGCGCACGGCGCAAGCCACATCCGCAACTGGGGCACGCGCTCAACCGCGCGCTGGAGCAAATGGCATTCGTCCTGCTGGACGACTACCGTTTCTACCGCTCGGTACCGGCGGGGCTGATTGCCGAGGTACACCTGCTGTATCGTCTGGCGCGCCGTTTCGGGCTGCTGGGAGTCGCCATCCAGACGGGGCATGCCGATCCCGGTCCGGCCACGAGCGCGGTTCATTACCATGCCTGCATGCTGCTGTCACTGACGGAACCGGCCCGCCTGGCGGAAGGCGAGGCGGGACTGCTGTTCGATGTGCTGCTGCGTCATGCCGCCCTGTGCCGGGTTGTGCCGGGCAACAGCTGGGAGGGAACGGGCGCAGGCCTGTTCCTGGTCGACCTGCATGCGGACGCACTGCCGGTTTCCTGCATCCGGCTTGAGGCGCCCGTCAGTCTGCAGGAGGCCTACCTGCTCGATGCGACCTCCGCCCTGCAGGCGATACGTGAACAGCTGGCGAGGACGCCACCCGGTCTACGCATGCAGAGTCCGGAGTCCATGGTCCTGCGCCGGCTGTTACCGGAAGACCTCTCCACCGATCGCCGACGCGAACGTCGCCACGACGACGATCGTGACCTCAGCCTGCTGAACGGCCTGTCCGCAATCCACGCCTACCTCTCGCGTGCGGCCGGTAAGGCCGCGGCCGGGAACCGGTCCGCGCAGCTCGAACCCCTGTCTTGCCACGTGCTCGACAGCAGCCCGGGTGGCATGAAGCTGTCCTGGGAAGAAGGCGTCGCCGGCGATGCACGCGTAGGCGATCTACTCGGTGTGCTCGAATCGCAGGAGGACCAGCCGTTGCTGCGTCTGGCCATCATCCGATCGATTCGGGTATTGCCGCAGGGTGGAATGGAGACCGGCGTGCAGCTGCTCGCCGGTGGAGTCGGTGCGGTAAGCGCTACGTTGCCCGAGCAGCCCGCGACCGGGGTGCTGGAGGCCCTGTTCATGCCCGCCAGCGAGGAAGAGCGCGTCAACGCCACGCTGCTGCTGACGAAGGGTATCTACGAATTCGGCCGTCACCTGTGCATCGATGTGGGGGGACGGGAAATCAACGTGCGCGCCGGCCGGCGTGTATATGACAGCCCGGTATTCGACCGTTTCGAATTTGCCGCGCATTAGGCAGGCCGGCGGGTTTCCGGGACTTCGGTTGACAACGGTGGTAGTCTAGGACGCAAGGCGCGGGCGGTCGGATCGACGGAGGCCGATTCGTCAGCCGATGGTGCTGCGATAGCCGCGGGAGCGCAGTGCATGCGCACCCGATATCGACATCTGTCGAGGGGGATACAGTCCGCTGCTGCGTGATTTCAGGATATCGGTGATCCATGAATACGTCGAAAAACATTCCGGTCGGGGTGAAGATCACGACGGACAACAAGTGTGGTTTCTGCACCAATTCGAAATGTTGCACCTATATTACCGAGGCGCTGGCGACACCGCGCTCCATGCATGATTTCGATCACCTGCTCTGGCAGCTTTCGCACAGGGACATCCAGGCCTACAAGGATGAAGACGGCTGGTACCTGCTGGTCAACAACAGCTGCACCCACCTGCTAGAGGATGGGCGCTGTGGTATCTACGAAGACCGGCCACTGATCTGCCGCGAATACACCAACGACTACTGCGAATTCGACGAACCGGCGGAAAACGGCTTCGAGCTGTTTTTCGAGGATTACGCGGCGCTGCTGAAATACGTCAAGCGGCGCTTCAGGACCTGGGCCAGGTACGCGGCGGGTCGCGACCGGCAGCTGGGTCATACCTGAAGCGTGAATGTTGGATCGTGAAGGGTGGAGATGGACTTTTATCAGGCGTAGTGGATCGGTGATTTCCATGCACATCACACGTCGTCCGGCGGCATGATCTGATCAAAGCCCTCGATGGCGATGAATTCCTCGATATCGCGTACCGGTGAGCGGCTGTCGGGCTTGCTCACCGCCAGCAGATGGCCAATGCCGTATTCGCGTGCCGTTCGCAGTACGGTCAGGCTGTCATCGATGAACAGCACGGAATGCTTGCGAAAGTGTTCCCGGCGCTCCAGTTCAGGCCAGAATCGCGGATCTTCCTTCGGGTAACCCAGCTCGTGCGAGCACACCAGCGCATCGAATGCGCCTGACAGCCCGGTGACCTCCATCTTCAGTTCCAGGCTCCTGGCATGGGCATTGGTCAGCATCACGACACGCCGACGGGATGCCCGCACACGGTGCAGGAACTCGGGGACGTGTTCGCGCACCGCGATCAGATGGTGCACCTCGCGCTTGAGGGCGACGATATCCAGCCCGAGTTCGCGGCTCCAGTATTCAACGCAATACCAGTCCAGCGAACCCTCCTTGAGCCTGAAGCGCGGGACCAGCTCGGATTTCGCCGCCTCGAGATCGAGCCGGTGCCGCTCGGCATAGCGCAGCGGCACGTGTTCGCGCCAGAAATGATTGTCGAAATGCAGATCGAGCAGCGTCCCATCCATGTCCAGGAACACGTTGTCGATCTCCTGCCAGGGGATCATCTGAATACCCGTCGGACTGGTGTTATGTGGCCAATGGTAGCAAATGAGGGTGCCGGCATGGACGGGACACGGGAATGCCGGTACAGGGTATACTTGCTGCCGGCGTGCCGCGCCGCGATGGCGCCCGGGCACCCCGGGTCAAACCGTCGCTGCGGGGAGGTCGGTGACGGGTCAATGGCGTGCACGGTCGCATGAACGGTCGCTCCCCGAGCCGTTGACCGGCATGTGCCGAAGACTCCCGCGGTCCGAAAGCGCATGCGCCGGCCGTCGGCATCCCGTACCGCCGGCACCTGGCTGCGGCCTGCCGGACGGTGACGGCCGGGGCTTTGGGGATATCAATTCCGGATAACAGGGAAAACCGAGTGAATACTGACGATTCGAATTTCGATGTCCGCAGCCTGCTGGAGCCGGTCACGGCGCTGGCACGACAAGCCGGCGAGCGGATACTGGAAGTGTATGACAGCGATGACTTCGCAGTGGAGGAAAAGGACGACCGGAGTCCGCTGACGGCAGCGGATCTGGCCTCGCATAAGGCCATTGTCGAGGGCCTCGGCCGGCTCACGCCGGGCGTTGCCATCCTGTCCGAGGAATCGGCCCGCCTGCCGTATGCGGAGCGTTCCGGCTGGCGACGCTACTGGCTGGTCGATCCCCTGGATGGCACACGCGAGTTCATCAAACGCAATGGCGAGTTCACGGTCAATATCGCCCTTATCGAGGACGGTGTGCCGGCGCTGGGCGTGGTGCATGTGCCGGTGACCGGTGTCAGCTACTATGCCTGTCGCGGGCGCGGGGCATTCAAGCGGGTCGGCGCAGGCAAGCCGGAGACGATCAGGGTACGCAGGCTCGGCAGGGGGCCGGTCATGGTGGTCGGCAGCCGATCGCACCGCGGCGAATCGCTGAACACCTTCCTGGAGAAACTCGGCGGCCACGAAATGGTGGGGATGGGCAGTTCGCTGAAGCTGTGCCTGGTTGCCGAGGGCAGCGCGGATATCTACCCCCGTCTGGGCCCCACCTCGGAGTGGGATACGGCGGCGGCCCAGTGTGTCGTCGAGCAGGCCGGCGGGCGGGTGACGGATACCGGCATGCAGCCGCTGCGCTACAACACCAAGGACTCGCTGCTCAACCCGTTTTTCCTGGTGTTCGGCGACGACAGCCGTGACTGGTCGCAGTATCTGTAGGCGGGCAGGCGCCTGGAAATGCCGAGCGCCCGAGGATGCAAGGACCCGATCGCCACGCTGAACGCGGTGCATGCGATGTAAAGGCTTGTCTTCCAGGCGCAGGATGCGCGTGCAGTGCTGACGTGCACGCCTGTCCATACACGTGACCGGTGTGGCAGGCTTGTACAGCGTTCTGGGGGCACCCGGCGACGCACGCGGAGAGGCTTTGTATTCAGCTCCCTGTTTCCCCGCGCCCTGCGTGGGAAAAGCGTTGTTATACTCATCGGCCCCGGGTGCGGGACCTCTCCACGGACAGCGTGGGTGGCGGATGCTACTCCTTTACACCGGCGCGCGCATACCGGTGCAACAGCAGGGACATCACACTGGTGCCGAGCAGGCCGCCGATGACATCCGCGAGTACATCGAATACGTCGGAGTGTCGGCCGGGTACGAAATACTGGTGGACCTCGTCGAGCACACCGTAAATACAGACCAGGGCGACGACCTGCCAGAAGTGCGTGTCACGGTGCCGGCGGTCGCCGGCCCTGCAGGTGCCCATGGCCAGGAATCCCAGCACACAGTAGACGGCCAGGTGCATGACCTTGTCCTGCTGCGGGAACAGCGGTGTGACCGCAAGCCCCGGCTGGTCGGAAAGGTAGTAGATCAGCGCGGCCCAGCCGAGGGTCAGTATCAGGAACAGCCGGCGTAGCGGGGGGGGGTTGACGTCAGTCTCGATCATCATCTCGGTCATTCGTGCGATGTTGCGGCGCCAGCACGGCCGGACTGCGTGGCGGGCAGCGGACTAGAGAAGTCCCGGCACGTCTCAACCGGTTTCGCGCTGGTGCCACGCCCATGCCGTACGCAGGATGGCGTCGATGTCCTCATACACCGGTTGCCAGCCCAGTTCGGTGCGAACGCGGCTGGAATCCGCCACCAGGATAGCCGGATCACCGGCACGGCGTGATGCGACATCGGTCGGGATGGGATGGCCGGTGATGCGTCGGGCGGCCTCGATGACCTCCCTGACTGAATACCCGGTACTGTTGCCCAGGTTGTAGATCGAATTACCGCTTCCCGCCAGCAGCGCCTCGAGCGCCAGCAGATGGGCCCGGGTGAGATCGGAGACATGCACGTAGTCACGCAGGCAGGTGCCGTCCGGTGTGGGATAGTCATCGCCGAAGATGCGGATGCCGGTGCGCTGGCCGTTGGCGACCTGCAGGACCAGCGGAATCAGGTGCGTTTCCGGTTCGTGGCGCTCGCCCAGCCTGCCTGAAGCATCGGCGCCCGCCGCATTGAAATAGCGCAGAACGCTCCAGCTCAGCCCGCAGGCGGGACCGAGGTCCACCAGCAGACGTTCCACCGCAAGCTTGGTTGCGCCGTACGGATTGGTCGGCTCGCGCGGGTGATCCTCGGGGATCGGTACCCGTTCGGGTTCGCCGTATACGGCTGCGGTCGAGGAAAAGATGAAATGCCTGACGCCGGCACGCTGCATGCACTCCAGCAGGCCAATGGTATTGGCGACGTTGTTGCGGTAATACATGAGCGGCTCATCGACAGACTCGCCGACCTGCGAATGAGCGGCGAAGTGCATGACCGCCCGCACCGGGTATTGCGAGAAGACCGCTTCGAGGTCCGCCGGATTGCCGAGGTCACCCTCGATAAATTCACCCCCGGGCAGCAACTCCCGGTGTCCGCGTGACAGGTTGTCGAGCGTGACCACCGGGTAATCGGCACGCAGGAGGTCGAGCACCATGTGCGAGCCGATGTAACCGGCGCCGCCGACAACGAGAATGACGGGTTTAGCCATGCCTGGTCCCGTCTTACTGATTTACCGCGGCGGAATCGGGGGAAGAGGGGGTGGCGAGTGTATAAAGACGCTGTGCCAGTGCCCGGCCGAATGCCTCCTTGCCGCGCAGCTGGCTGGCACGGGTGGTGATGGCGTCAATATACAGTACCGGCCCGGTCCAGGATGACAACAGGACATGCAATGCAGGTGAATATCCCTGCCCGTCTTTCAGCCCGTCTATCAGGAGGATGTCGACCTGTTCCGGGTCGAGTTTCGCGATAAGTTCCGCATCGGGCGCGAAGCGCTCGGTGATCTCAAAGCCATAACCTTCTAACAGTTCGGACAAGTAGTGTTGTGATTTTCCCCTTGCGCATATCGCCAGCCGGAGTTTTTTTTTAGACCGCGGGGGCTGCCGCTGCGCTGCCACTGCAGCATCCGCCACGGCCTCCCGCCGTACGGGGGCCGCGTCGGATTCAGCCTGTTCCTTGGGTGCGTCCCGCCCCGCATGCCGGTCTGCACCGGTCATCGTCGGTGGTGCGTCCGCGGCGGCTGTCTCATGTCCGGCCAGCGCGCCCGCCGGCTGATCGCCCACGTTCCCGTCCGCTTCGGATTGCCGTGCGGCCTCTTCGGCGAGTTCGTACTCGTCGGCCAGGTCTTCTTCGCTGGCCTCGGCCGGTGTATACACCGGGAAGATGCCGCCCTGCTGTTTTTCGCGTGCGACGTCGGTAACCAGTTTTGCATCGATGCGGCGTTTCTGATCGGCATAGCCGTACACCAGCGCAGTGTCACAGAGGAGATTGATCAGCCGTGGCACCCCGTTACTGTAGCGATACAGGGCCGCGCAGGCCCTGGGGCTGAAGGTGTCGGGATTGCCGCCGGCGACCTTCATGCGGTGCCTGATGTAACCGGCCGTCTCTTGCTCCGATAACGCATCCAGGTGATAGTCGACGGTGATGCGCTGGGCGAACTGCACGAGTTCGGGACGGCGCAGGGTGTCGCGCAGCTCGCGCTGGCCCGAGAGTACCACCTGGAGCGTGAGGTCCTTGTCCGCATTGATGTTGGACAGCATGCGCAACTCTTCGAGCGTCTCCGCCTCCATGTTCTGCGCCTCGTCGATGATCAGCACCGTGCGCCGGTTGTGCGCGTACTCTTCGATGATGAAGTCCACGAAACGCTGGTGCATCTCGACCTTGGTCATGCCCTTGTGTTCGAGGTTGAAGGCCAGCAGTACCCATTGCAGCAGCTCGCCGAAGGACCGGTGGGTGTTCGTGATAAGGCCAATGGTGTAGTCTTGGCCCATATTGTTGAGCAGATGGCGGATCAGCGTGGTCTTGCCGGCACCGATCTCACCGCTGATAACCGTGAAGCCCGCCTGGTTAACCAGTCCGTATTCCAGCAGCGTCAGGCCCATACGGTGCTTGTCGCTGAGATACAGAAAGCCCGGGTCCGGCAGCAGGGTGAAGGGCTTTTCTTTCAGCTTGTAGAAGGATTCGTACATCGTGCTGATCGTGTCAGGCGTGAGGCGATTCCGCCTTGTTGAGTACGGTGCCGACGATGCTGGTCATGCGCAGCAGTTCAGTGGCCCGCACCAGTTCGTCCTTCCGAGTCGAGCCTTCCTCGACCACCAGCAGTGCGGCGTCGACGTGCGGGACGAAAGCCAGGGTATCCGATGATGTCAGCAGCGGCGGCAGATCGAAGATAATGATGCGTCTCGTGTATCGCGATTTCATCTCCTCGACGAGCCGGCCCATCCGGGGGGAACTCAGCATCTCGGATGAATTGCCCAGTGGCTGTCCGCCGGGAAGCACCACCAGGTGCTCGTCAATACCGGGTTTTAACAACAGGTCCTCGACCGGTATGTCCTCGGTCAGGAAATCACTCAGTCCCTTGCGCGGTGCCAGACCGAAATGTTCAAGCATGTCGGGCGTTTGCAGATTGGCATCGACCAGCAATACCGTATAGTCGACTTCCCGCGCGATGCTGATCGCGAGGTTGATCGCCGTGAGTGTCTTCCCGGCGCTTGCCCCCGGACTGGTGATCGCCAGCGTATTCCATTTATTTTCACGGAAAATCTGCAGGATGCGGGTGCGCAGCAGGTTGTAGGCATCGGTGTAGGGTCCCTGCGGCATGCCGGCGATCACCCGGTTTTTCCGCAGGACATTTTCATCGAGGCTGACCGGGACGGCGCTCTCCTGAGCCGGCTCCGCCTGGTCGCTATGCAGCGGGATACTCGACAGGATGACATCATCGCCACGCCTGGCCTGTCGTTCCTGCCGTGCCTTTTCCAGTGCCTGTTTGATTCTTTCCATTCGCGCGTCTTTCCGATTGCCCGGTATGAGTATAAAGCCTTTATATTTCAGCAGGTAGTGTCTTGGGAACTGTACTTTGGTACACCGGGTCAGCGGGCAGTGTCTGCCGGGTGGACAGTGAATTCGCCGGATCGTTCAGTCAGTTATCGGTGGCGTGGTGATTAACCTGAATATCAAGGCGTTAAGCCGGCAAACCTGTCCGTTCCCGTCTACACGCACCGGCGGCCGGACTGTACGCCCGCCTGTCTTGGAGGGCGGTGCGTCCATGACCTGTCCTGTCCGCGCAGGCGTTCATCCGCCGACCAGGGTATCGATCTTGCGCAGTCCCTTGAACCATATCACGTCGAGCGGCTTGATCTCGAAATGTACCAGCAGCAGCAGGATGACGATGCCGGCGAGCGCAGCCGCCAGAATCAGGGCTCGCCGGCGTTTCCGGGTACTGGTTTCCGCCTCGGTGGACAGGTAAGGGATAACGGCCAGCGGAGCGGTATTCAGGACATTGGTCAGACCCTTCACGCCGCGTACCGCGTTATCAAAGCTCTCGCGGATGGCCGCGGATCCCACGCCCGCACCCAGTGCCAGCACCAGGCTGAGGAACAGGATGGCGCCCCGGTTCGGGCTGATGGGTTCTTCGGGCAGGATGGCCGGATCGATCAGGGTGAATTTCTCACCCATGCGTTCCTTCTCCATCTGCTGGGCTGCTTCCGCGGTCATCTGCTTGGCCTTGATTTCCTGGTAGCGCCGGGTCGAGTTTTCCAGGTCGCGTGCGATGCCCCGGTATTCCTGTTCGGACTTGGGTGTCTGCAGCAGCCGGTTCTCGTACTCCGTCACCTTTTTCTCGAGTAGTGCGCGCTTGGCGCGCAGGCCGCGGATATCCGTGTCGGCCGCTGCCAGTTGTGTTTTCAGATTGACATAGGCGGGGTTGTCGGCGTTGGCCGGTGACTGCCCGGCCGACGGCAGGGAGGAGGCATGTTTCAATTCCTCTTCCAGCGTGGCTATTTGCCGGGTCAGGTTTTTTACATCGGGATGTTCGTCGGTGTAGGTTTGTTTGGCCGTCACAAGAGCATCGCGCAGGGTTCTCAGCTGGGCCTGCAGGTCATCGGTCGAGGCGACCTGCCCGGTCTCCTGTTCCAGTGCCCGGATCTCGCGCCGGGTGCGTACGACATCCGGGTGGTCGGGAGAATAGCGGCTTGCCAGGCCGATGTACTGGGTTCGCAGTGCCTCCAGCCGCGCCGAGGGACTCAGTACGTCACCGCTGCCGTAGGGATCCAGCACGGCGATCTGACCGTTCAGGTAGACCTTGCGTTCCTCCAGACCCCGAATCTGGGTATCGATGTCGGTGATGTCACGTTCCGTGCGTTCCAGGATCTGGGAGTTGAGGTCACGCAGCTCGGGCAGGGTATTTACGTTCTTTTCCTTGAATTCCGCCAGTGTCTTGTCCAGATGGCTGATCTCCTGGCTCAAGCGGTTGGCCTCGACGGTCAGGAAGTCATAGGTTTCGGCGGCCTTCTCGGTGCGGGACTTCAGGTTTTCGTCGAGGTAGAGCGTGGTCAGCTCGTTGGCGACCTTGAGTGCCTGCTGAGGATCGTCGCTGCTGAAGCCAAGCGTGAAGGCAATGGTGACTGCGGTCGGGCGGCCGGTGCGCGGATCCATGACGTCCGCGTTGATCATGTCGATGCCGATGTCGTCGCGCATATTGGTCAGGATTTCCTCGATCGTGTCCAGACGGCGCTCCCTTTCGTAGAGATTGTATTTCTCGATGATCTTGAGCAGGTTGGTACGTGACATGACCCGCTGGCTGATGATCTGGATGCGCTGGGCGGCGTAGCTGGTCACCGTTGACTGGATCAGTTCGGTGGGGATATCCTGCTCCTCGATCAGGATCGTGGACGAGGCCTTGTAGGTCGGGGGCCAGGCAAGGGCCGTGATCAGGCCCAGCAGGAACACAAGGCCGGCGACGACACTGATCATGCCGCGCCGGCGTCTGAAGGCGGCCAGGTAATCACCAAAATTCAGTGTCTGTTCCAGTGCGAGTTCTGCCATAACGTACTCTTTAGAAAAAATTTACTGTAGGCTCTGTCTGCTTGCCCGGAAAGCCCCTGTCTGTCCCTCGTTATCGTTCTCGCGCAGTCGAGCCTGAATGCTGAATCCAGGCTGCTACATACTATATTTCAAGATAGCCATATCACGCATCGTATTTTGGTACTCGCCCGCCTGGTGCACCGTATTCCCGGTGTCGTCAGCGGCTCGAGGCGGTGCTCCAATGGCTGCGTCCCTGCGGCCGTGCTCCAGCTTTCCTGATACGGGTATTACAGGCGGGCGGGATGGACGCGACTGTCGAAATGCGTGACGGTTCTAGATGTTACTTCACTGCAGGTCATTGCACCAGTAATGGCGCAGGCAACGGTAGCCCGGGCGGCGGACCGGGTCAACTGCGAGCCATGGCCGTGATTGCCGGAAGAAGAATGTGAACCCGGATGTGCCGCGATTCCGGGCGCCGCAAGGGCCTATAAGCATAAATTTATCAATTGGTTACTATATACCCATCTGCGCGGGAATGTTGATACGGCAATTCTGCGGCATGTCCTCGCGATCTGGTCCCCGGGCCCGGCGACGCCGGCGCCGGACGGTCCTCGCCCCCCTGACGGACCCTGCCAAGCCGGCTGATGGTACTAGGGCCTGTTCACACTACACAGATCGCCGCGTTGCTGCCGCCAAAACGGGCCAGACAAGGCGCGAGGAGTGAGGTTTAGTTGTGCTAAATGAACGACGAGCAACGCAGACTGACCCGTTTTGGGGCGCAACCCGAAGGGACGGGGCCCCTATCGCACCTGCCGGCGTTGGTGCTCGCTGGTGTACGTCGAGTACACGTCGCTCGCACCGCCTTGTCAGGTGCGAAATGGACCTCCGTCGCGACGATTTGCGTAGTGTGAACAGGCCCTAGCGAGAGAGGTAGCGCTTCGGTGGCTGGTAGGTCAGGGAGACATACAAGGCATTTCGGGTGGCCGTTCCGGCGACCGGGTCCTCGTTGTTGACGTATCGATATTCCCCCGCCAGTATCCATTCGCGCCGCCAGTGCCAGGCGACGCCGGGCGTGACTCGCAGGAAGGTCTCTTTCCCCTGATTGGTGGTCGTCAGGCCGACCCGGTTGACGATGGTCTCGTTCTCGGTGTAATTGATATTCAGATAGGTGTGTAAAGTCTCGGTCAGGTCATGGCTGCCGGTGAGCGTCAGGCGAGTGGCATCCAGCAGCTCGCCGAGACTGCTGGGTGACGAGGAGCGTGAGAGGGAAGCACCCAGCGAGCCGGTTTCCAGTGTCTTGGTGATGCTGGCGGAATATACCGCCGACGTTGTCTCCACTGTCGTATTCGCGCTGCCAGTCGGGACGGCGATACCGCCGGTGCAGGTCGGATAGCTGGCGCCGGGGAGTGCGCCGATACAAAAACCGGTTCCGACGAACGAATCCGAGGCGCTCTGGCGCTGGCCGATCAGGAATGAGGCCACCAGCGTTTGCGTGAAATTTCTCGAGAGGCCGGCCTGCAGGGACAGGGTGTCGGAATTGAAATCGGTATCCGGCCGGTAACTGCTGTAACCGGCCGATAACGTGCCCTGCAGGCGCGGTGAGAACTGATGCACCAGCGAGGCGGAAGCCACATGATATTTATAACCCACCAGGTCGGCGATGCCGGGATCATCGGTATATTTGATAGTGTTGTACTGGTAACTCAGGTTCAGCCGGGTGAGTTCGCTGAGCAATCTTGACCAGGAGGGTTCTAGCGTGAGTTTGTCACGCGTGGCGCGGTTATCGGTGACATGGCCGGTCTGGTCAAGTTCGGAATCCAGCGTGCTGTCGCGCGTGTAATTCAGATCGGCGTTGATTCTGCTTAGGGGGGTATTGCGATAGGCGTTGGTATTCAGATGGTAATCTTCCCGGTTGAGCAGCTTGCCGCTTTCACGGCCGCTGCCGCCCACAAAACGGCGAACCGCGAATCCGGCATCACCCGTCAGGCCGGAAGATTGCGTAAGGACGCCCAATTTGAGCGCGGGCGAGAGGATGGTCTCCCAGACCGGATCATGGGTCTGGGTGGTCATCCGGATATTGTCGTTGTAACCCGTACGCAGGGTGACCCGTGGTTTGGCCGACCATTCGGCGGCCTGAATCGAAAGGGGGATAGCCAGCGTGATGAATAGTACCCCGTGCAGATTCTTCAGCATGCGCATCAGGATCTGATTCCGTTTATAGTCAGTGTGTTCTGTAATAACAGGGGATAGTTTCGTTGCATATTACAGTTGTCATGTTATAAAGAGCGACCTTTCCGAAATGCGTATAATTGCATCATAGAGACAGCGGGAGGGAATCACGGTGTTGTTTTCTCCCCGATATTCCTTGAACTTCCGTGGCTATCCGATTTTCTGGGTGGTGCGCGGCACGACAGTCACCTTACGGAATCAGAACCACGTCCCCGCTTTGCAGGATGATATTCTGTTGTAGATGTTTCCCCTTCTCAATGTCACCGTAGCGAAAGGGTATCGAAGACAACACGCCGTTGACGCGGCGCAGGACCAATATCTTGTTGGTGGCCGCATAGGGAGTCATTCCCCCGGCCAGGCTGAGAGCCTGGACGATATCCATATTACGATTGGCGATAAATTCCCCGGGGCGGTTAACTTTGCCGATGACATAGATCTTGTTGCCGGACAGTTGCTTTGTCGCAACAGTAACGACCGGGTCGGGTATGTATTTTGCCAGCTTGCCGGCGATGAGATTTTGAAGTTCATCAATCGATTTTCCAGCCGCGTTGGCGTTACCGACAAGAGGAAACGAGATACCCCCGTCCGGTCTGACCACTACTTCGCGGATCAGGTTTTCCTCATTCCAGACTGATATCTCCAGAATGTCTCCCGGCTGTACCAGATACGCCTCGTTCGTTCCGTTATCGCTGGCGGCATTAGCGTGAGACAGCAACTGTGACAGAACGATTACAAACGGGAATAATGTCTTGGAAAGGCGCATGAGATAGGTTCCTGATCGTCTGATCTGATGGCGAAGCCAATCATTGATATCAGTTGAGGCATTTCTATTAATGCCAAGTGAAACAACAAGTAAACGGGATTGAAACAGATCGCGCCGTACGCGTCAATCAAACCGGCAGAATTGCTGGGATTCACGCAGGTAAAAACGGCGCAGTCATTGCTGACTGCGCCGTGGTACCGGTTGTTGATGACTAGCGTGTCCTGGTTTTGAAGCGTTTCCAGCCCATCCAGCCAAGCCATCCCGTCAGCAGCCACCAGGCCCCGCCCTTTGCAGGATCTGCAGGCATACCGGCGACGGTACAGCCACCACCGCTGCCTTCCGGGCTGGGCAGCGCGACAGACGGGACTTCAGCCACCCCGCCGGGATCATCCACTACGCCCGCAGCCGGATTGGCATCGTTCGGACCGTTGTCCTCGATCGTGAGCTGTACGCACAGGTCGCCGTCACGCAGCTTGCCGGCCAACGCTCCAGATGTCGGGCGGTCATACGTTCCGTTGCCTGGTTCAGGGCATTCGCTTGTGCCTGAATCCAGCGGGGCGGTCAGGACATTGTTGCGGCTGTCGATGACAAACGGCCTCCAGGCCATAGTGGCTTCGTCGTATTTACGATACAGCGACCAGAACGGGGTGGCCTCGCTCAGTGGAAGTGTGACCTGGGCGTATTTGTAGGCACCTCCGGTATCATTACCATCGAGCAGGTTTGTGGTTGTGAACTTATAACAACCGCCTACGCATGATCGTACCGCATTCGCGTCTGCTGCGAAGGCCGGCAATGCCAGCGTCGTCAGCGGAAGCGGTGACCCGCCGGCTACCGGATTTTGAACCGTCGCGACAGTCACCGTGTATCCGCCGTCAGCAATCGGCGGTTCGCCGGTCCGGGTACTGACATCGAACGCCGCATTGAAACCCTTGAACGGTCCGTCGACCATCGGTGATGACAGGATACCGTCACCGTCCGGGTCGGTGGTGGTGAGTTCGAACTTGTTGCAGTCCACATCCCACACTACGACTACATCGATGGCAACATTGGTCGCCCAATCAAAAAGCATGTGCGCGCCCAGCTGACCCGGTCCGACTGTCATGGTGATCGGGTTGGGTGTGAATTCGCTCCCGCACTTGGTCGAGCCGTCGCCTCCATTAGCCGGATCGGATATCCAGTCAGCGCTGGGTGTTCCTGAATTCACCTCGACCCGCGGGAATGGACAGGTCTCGAATGTCCAGGTGCCCTGATCAAACAGTCGTACGGGTGCCGCCGACCAGTCAAAGCCGAAGAAGGGTTGTCCGGAGACGAGTGTTACCGCGGGAGGGGTCGGGTTACAGTTGGCAATGTCCGGGTCGGTACAGAATACGGTCGTGTCAATATTGCCGGTAACGCCGTGATCGATGTTGCCGGTAATGGAACCGGATGACGTGCGCATGGTGAAGTCACCTTCCAGCAGGCGTGAGCCGGCGGTGGCGAGATCAATCGTACAGGCCTTGCCCGTAATGCCGGCCGGCAGGTTAAGTGTGACGGTCTGCGCGTACGTCGCGATGTTTCCCGTGTCATCAGTGGCCCGCCAGGTGACGGTATTGGAATTGGGGCCGAAACCGGTTGAGCAGTTGTCTGTAGGATTCGCCGTGTTGAAGGTGAATCCGTCATGGGACCACTGGATGGCCGGTGTCGGGTCAATGGCATCCGTGGCGGTCAGTGTGCCGAAGCAGACATTGTCTGCCGTACTGGTGACGCTTGTGTTGACATCCACCGGCGTGCTTGTGATGGTGGGTGCCGTGGTATCCGTGATGGTGACAGTCACGTTCTGGGTCTGGAACGACTGGCTGTTGAGGGTATCGGTTGCGCGCCAGTCAACTGCCAGGGTCGTCACGGCCTGGGTGGCGTTGACCACGATCGTGTTGGTGCCGTTGTTGTCGGCGATCCAGGTCTTGGTCGGATCGTTGATTGTCTTGCCATCGATGCTGTATTCGACCGTCGTGCCGGGCGGCGCCTCGTCGGTGACTGTACCGAGATTGACATTGATGGCTGCCGGTGTTGCCTGTTCCGGTGCGGTGAAGTTGACGTCTGTCGGCTGGGTAAAGGTCGGACCGCTGCCGTCGCTGATGAGGGTCAGCGATGTGAAATCGAAATTCGCATTGAAATCGGGAAACGGTCCGGCCTTCATGGGTGAGCCTCCCACTGAAGCCGAATCGGTGGACAGTGGTAATGCGGCCGTGAAATCCGGTGCGCCAGTGTTGGAGGTATCGAAAGAGGTGGTGGCGATCGGGGCCGAACCAATTGGTATCTTGCCCTTGCTGACTCCGCTCGAGGCCGGGGTGGCGCAAGTGGTACACGAGGCACCGCCGGTAACCACGTCACTGACCGCCAGACCGCCGTTTATGGCGGTCATCAGGCCGGTGGCGTCCCACACAATGGTCACTGGGATGTCGTTGCTACCGCTCCAATCGAATTTCATATTGCCCAACAACAAGGTAGCTCCACCGGTGTTGACCGGATCGCTGCTGGCGTCGGTAAAAGTGACGTCATGCGCAACCGCCGGGCCGCCATTGAAGAACTCGAATGGGCTGAACGTCATCGTGCCGCTCAAGGTCGCCGGATCGATGGTGATGGTGCCGGTAACCTGGGTACGCAGACCGTAGCCCCAGGTTGGATCCCCATAATACGGGTAGCTGGTGTTGCCCAGCGGCACCCCATTCGGATCCAGCATCGTGAACAGACCGCCACTGGTGCTACCGGTAAAGCTGAACGTCAGGTCCGCTGCCAGTACACTTGGGCAGAGAAGGCTGCCTCCCAAGGCGACGGTCATGGCGCTGGCAATGGCCGTCTTTTTGATCGTGTGAGTCGGATTTATTGTTAAGTGTGACATGCCTTTCCCCCGGGAATTATGTTGTGTAAACAAGGCCATTAACCGGTTCTGTCTCCAGGTGGCTATAAATTATAGGCAAAGCTGACGCCGACCGTGTTGATCTCCATAGAGATCGAGGCATCGTCACCTGGCAGGTTGCCAAAGGCCGTCGGTCCGCTGATGGTATTTTCGAAGGCGTGCATGATGTTGGCCGACCACTCAACATTCTTGCTCGGCCGGTAGGACGCGCCCAGCGTGACGTGATCCTCTACAGTGGCAGGTGCCAGCATGTTGAACAGCACCTGGTCGCTCCTGATGGGTGTATCGCCGTGGTTGTAGCCAGCCCGGAAACTCCACTGTTTGCTGTAATCATAGTTCAGACCGATCTTGTAAGCCGTTGAGTCGGTCCAGCCGAAGCCCATACCGAGATCGCCGCCCAGCTGACAAATCGCCGGGTCGACGCCCGGGCAAAGCGGGTTGAGATCGACAGGATCTACCGGTCCCGGATTGCCGACCGAGGCAATGCTGCTGTAATTGATCTGCATGACATCCGCGGCAACCGTCAGCTTGGGCGTCAGCTTGTAGGCAAGGCCTACGGCGTAGTTTTCGGGGATGTCGAAACTACCGTGCTCGGCGAACAACTGGTCATATTTTTCGAACCGGGTCATGAAGACGCGGGAAGCATAATTTACGCCAAGCGTCAGCCTTTTATCCATGAACTTGCCCAGCCAGCCCACGCGCATGCCTATGCCGTAAGACCAGTCATTGCCGTTACCGCTGGTGCCGGTAGCACCGGCGCCAGCAAATCCCAGATCTTCAAAGGCACCGAGACCGTAGGCACGGAAGGTCTGAATGCCTATGGCCAGCGCGGCTCCCAGGGACTGGGTCTTGCTCACCTGGTAGGCGATGCTGGGCAGCATCTGCGCCTGCAGGAGCTGCACACCGACAGTTGTGCTGTCGGCATTACAGTTGAAGTTGAAAAAGTAGCTGCCGGTGCCGCCGGATGTGTCGCCGTTGACACACGTGGGTATCGTCGGTACGGATTGATGATAGCGGGTATTGGCGCCGTTGCCGATGAAGGCCATGCCCATGTAGAGCTTGCGGTTGAATTTGTAGATAGCGCCGAAGCTGGGAATCAGGAATTCGTTGCTGCCGCTTTTCTCGGCGGTTACGGACACCGGGGAGCCGAGTGTGTCACTGCTGTGGACCACGGAACGCGGCGGGTTGAACAGCTCCACACCGAAGTCGATACGCATGGTGCTGACGTCGGCATCCGTCATGCCGGCAGGATTGAATGCCGCGGCCAGGCCATCCTGTGCGTAGGCTACGCCGACACCACCCATACCCCGGGATTTGGCGCCATACCCGATCAGGAAGTATCCATTGGTGGCATATGCGCTAAAGGGTGCGATGAGCAGTGAGATAACACATAAACTACGCAGATGCTGGGAAAGCCGCTTCATTTGGTCTCCTCCGGAAGTCCGTCATGTGAGATTTAGAGGTGTTTATTGTAACGTCCCGTATTTCCTGGTGTTCGGGTCGCGAGCGACTGGAGCGGGATATATCAAGCCGTCTTAAATTTATAAGCCAATACACTGTATAGATTTGGATGTTGAACGCATTCGGTTGCGTTTCAGCGGCAACATGATTGTGGCAGCCGGGAAATTTGTCAAGCTGATCCGCTACGCTATAGCAAGACACAAAGCGCGTGGACGTGCAACGAGTTAAGGAAGACATGCCGCATATGTTGCGCAGGTGAGACAGGCCGGTTGGTGCAGCGCGATCCGATGCGCGTAATCTGGGCCGAAGAACTTTGTCGCCATAATTTACAAATCGTTCCAGGACGGCTTCGGTAGCCACGTGGCTGCGCGATCGCTATGAAAATAAAGATCTTTTAGTATCATCCGGTGCTGTATCATCGCGTTATGACGGCTCAGTTGTGTTGAAAAAGCTTACAAACCTGAATTTAACGGCACATGGTGAAAGTACAGGAAAGCCAGTAACTGTTTGTTATATGTGTGAAAATTAAATATTGGCCCGCTAGTTGCATCAATATGGGCTGCAAGTTCAGTTACTTTCAGTGCTCATAGCTCGTTAAAGCGTTGAAGGTGGGGGCTAAGCGTCAACAAAAAGAATTGGATTGTTGTTCAATATCGATATTTAACAAATAACATTTTGGAGTATAATCATGAACTTGAAGAAAACTGCCATAGCATCTGCTGTTGCCGTTTCTCTGGGAATCAGTGTGGCTGCAGCGCCGACCACTGCGAGTGCGGATATCATCACTGCTACCTTCGACGGCCTGTTCACCATGCTCGACCCGGGCGGTGTTCAGCTGCAGAACACAAGCTACCCATACTACGGTGATCCGACCTGGGGCTACGGTCTGCGTTCCCAGATTTCCGGAACTTTTACGTTTGACACCGTCACTGGCGCCGGTACGGCGACCGTGAACCCGTTCGAGTTCTTTAACAAGGGCAAGGCGAGTGCGCATGACATCTTCATGCAGGCCATCGGTGACGGCGGGGGTGGCCCCGGCACCCTGGTGGCCGGCAAGATGTTGTTCGACTGGTCCACGGCTACCAACATCAATGTCGGTATCATCCTCGACGCCGCCGGTTTCTTCGGTTCGGGTCCTTACTCAAGCTCCCAGACCATTGCCGGTGTGGGTGCGACCCCTGCCAGCAATGGTATCAAGAAGGGCAAGTACCCGATCGGTCCGGCACCGATGGCGACCACGTCGCTTGATACTGATTATCACAACGGTGGTTCATTCGTTATCAGTGACGATGGCATCGGCGGCGACCCGATGGACAACGGGCCGTTCCCGGGCTTCAATGCCAACTTCGATATCACCTCGATCCATATCGTATCCGTGACTCCAGTTCCGGTCCCGGCCGCGGTCTGGCTGTTCGGCTCCGGCCTGCTCGGGCTGGTTGGTGTTGCGCGTCGTAAAAAGCTGAACTGAGGCATTTCGTTCGGCTCCTTCAGACGATTCTCCGGAATCGAGCTGAGATAAGTGGAGGAAGGGGCGCTGCGGCGCCCCTTCTTTTTTCCGGCGCCGCGCGTTAGGCTATTCCCCTTCACGTTAACTATCCTGTACGTAACCGTCCCGCAGTCACAGAAAATGCCATGATCCGGGTCATCTAACCTTCATCAAACCAGTTTAACGCCACTCCATGATGGAGCTGCCCCCCTCACAGATTGCCGAACTTGAAGGTTGTGCTCAGGCGCATTTTCAGCAAGGCCGGCTGATAGAGGCGAAAGAGGATTATGAGCACCTGTGTCGGCTGTGCCCACGTGATCCCCGTGTATGGCACATGCTGGGCGTGGTATACGGAAGTCTGGACGACCCGGAAAACGCCGCACGTTGTGCCCGACAGACGACGATGCTGGCACCTTCGGTCGCTGCCGGTTATCGCAATCTGGGGCATTTCCTGCTGCAGCTCGATCGCGCCGAGGAGGCCGAGACGAGTTTCCGCAAGGCAGTGTCACTTTCGGGGGGCGAGGCCTCGGATCGGGTGAACCTTGGCGCGGCGCTGGCGGCGCTGCATCGATATGACGAGGCCATCGCCTGCTACGAACGGGCCATCGCAGTACGCCCGGATGACCCCGCAGTCCACTTCAATCTCGCCGCAGCCTTTCACGCGCTGGGGCGCTGGTCCGAGGCTGCTCAGCATTACGGCCGTGCGAGCCAACTGACGCCGGGCGAGCCGCGTTATCTCGCCGGACTGGCCACCGCCCTGCGCGCGAGCGGCAAGGACGAGCAGGCACTCGCGGTCTGGTTACACCTGCTACAGCACGTTCCGAACGACCTCGAGGCGCTGCGCAACATCGGTGCCATATATCATGAATACGGTCAGTATGCCGCCTCGGCTCAGTTCTATGCGCGGGCCGTCGATGCGGCACCGGAAGCGGTCGAGCCCCTGATGGACCTCGGCCTTACGCAGCTCGACCTCGGTGATACGGACAAGGCACTGAACAGCTTCTCTACCATACTTGCCCGCGATCCGCTGCACGCCGAGGCGCAGTACAACCGTGCGCTCGCCCTTGAACGTGCCGGGCGGCTTGAGGAGGCACTTGATGCCTACCAACAGGTCCCGCCCGGCGACCATGGTCTTGATCTCACCGGCGCACAGGCGGGGATTCTGGAGAAGTTGGGCGACTTCGAGGCTGCGCATGAGCTGGTCGAACCTCTTATCGACGCCAACACGGCCTGGCTGCGTTCACTCGATGTCTACGCCCGGCTGTGCCGTCACTTCGGTGAGTGCGACAGAGCGATCGAGCGGATCGAGGCCCGCCTGCAATCCGGTGCGGCCGACGATAACGAACAGCGCCACTTACACTTCCGGGTCGGCGAACTCTATGACAGGCAGATGCGATATGACGAAGCTTTCATGCATTTCGAGGCGGGCAACCGGCTGAAGCATTACCGGTATAACGCGGCGGAGGATGAACGCTATGTCGACAAGTTGATTGCGGTACAGTCACCGGAGCTCTACGCCCGCCTGCCATCCGCTGAACCCGCCTCCGACGTGACGCCGATCTTCATTGTCGGCATGCCGCGTTCGGGCACCACGCTGGTCGAACAGATCCTGGCCAGTCACCCCGAAGTCCATGCGGGAGATGAGTTGCCCTTCATCAACCGTATCGCCGGTTCGGCACGGACCTGCTCCGGACAAGCGCTAGGCTACCCGGAATATCTGCCGCAGTTGACGCAAGCCGACTGCGATAACATGGCCAGCACCTACCTTGACGAGCTGCGCGCACTGGCACCGGGCGCCCGCTTCGTGACAGACAAGATGCCGCACAACTTTCCATTTCTCGGCCTGATCCATCACCTGTTTCCAGACGCGCCCATTATCCACTGCCTGCGCGAACCCGCCGATGTCTGCCTGTCCTGCTTCTTCCAGGACTTCGCGAGTTATCACAACTATGCCTACGATCTGGTACATCTTGGTGAGCATTACCGCCAGTACCAGCGGGCCGTTGCCCATTTTCGCGATGTACTGCGTGTGCCCATGTTCGAGATTGCCTATGAATCCGTGGTGGAAGATGCCGAAAACCGGAGCCGCGAACTGGTCGAATACTGCGGCCTGGCCTGGGACGATCGCTGCCTTTTCTTCTACGAATCAGGCCGTAGAACAAAGACGGCGAGCTACGATCAAGTCCGCCAACCGATCTACAAGCGTTCCACGCAGCGGTGGAAGAATTACGAGAAGTACCTGGCACCGCTGTTCGATGCCCTGGCGGTTATGCCCCTGTCCGGTGGTTCCGGTTCTGCCAGATCATGAACGGGAAACCCATCGTGATGGTGGCGGGCATGCCGCGCACGGGTTCCATGTGGACCTACAACATCGCGCGTCAATTGATTCGTCAGTCGGGATACACTCCCTGGCCGGTACATATTCCGCCCGATCCGATTCCGTCGTTCCGGCTCGCCATCGACCATGGCGTGGCCACGAGAGACATTATCTGTATCAAGGTGCATGCCCGTTACGAGGGATCGCTTCCCGGGCTCAAGATTATATGTAACCTGCGCGATGCGCGTGACGCGCTGGTGTCATATATGAATTTTATGCACTGCAGTTTCGAGGAGGCTATCGAGGGTTTCAGTGACTCCCTGGAACTGGTGGATTACTATCTGGACAAAACCCGGTTCGACGTGCTCGACGTTCGTTACGAAGATATCATGCATCGGCCGGAGGAAGCGATCACGCGCATCGCCACGTTCATTGGTCTTCCGGTATCGTCCGAACAGGCCGCACGGATCGCGAACGATTATTCGCGGGAGAAGGTGCGTTCATATGTCGCTGGACTCGGCGACAACAAATCGGACGGCGGGGGACGACACACCGGCACCGCACTTCGTAATGCAGACGGCAGTATTCGCCGTTACGACGATGTCACCGGGTTCCAGAGCGGTCACGTCAGCGGCAGCGTGGGGGGGGAGTGGCGGACCCTGCTCAAGCCTGCCCAACAGGCGCAGCTTTCGGTATTGACCGGCAACTGGCTGGCCAGATACGGCTATGCCGGGTAGCAAGAACGAACTCAGGGAGCTGTGCCGCCTCGGACGATTTTCCGAGGCGCTTACGCTTGGATCTGCGTTGTGCAAAAAACTCCCCGGGGACCCCGAACTCTGGTTCCTGACCGGTGCTGTACATGGCGCTCTCGGTACCTTCAATAAGGCCGAAACATGCTGCCGCAAAGCGCTGGCGCTCGCACCGGACCAACCTGTGCTGCTATACAATCTCGGTATCGCGCTGTTGCGTCAGGGACG